>Ga0233415_10000050_pt1 | contig 55791 bp, 101 predicted proteins | sample Na_anoxic_12_MG_FD_188631 | JGI IMG/M metagenome (GOLD analysis project Ga0233415, IMG submission 188631) | Seawater microbial communities from Saanich Inlet, British Columbia, Canada - Na_anoxic_12_MG | ecosystem: Environmental > Aquatic > Marine > Inlet | place: Canada: British Columbia...
AGAAGAGTGATAGATAACCCTAACTTATCTATCAAAGGGAGTTAACACAATGAGTTGGAATCATGAAAAAAGATTATTAAATTGTCCATTTTGCGGGACTAAATCTGAAATCAATCACGAATATAGGTATTATGGGTCATATATAAGATGTGCTAATGAGGAATGTCCTATACATGAAAAACCAATATTATTTGACACTTGGCAAAACATGAAGAATAAACACGAAACGTCAGATTTGTTATTAAGTGATTTACTTAATGATTTTGATAAGAATGAACCATAATTTTAAATTATAGATAATGTAATGTTATCTATCAAAGGGAGTTAAGTAATGGAAGTTAAAGTATACCACCATTTATGGGAAAATGGAGAAAGTATGATACTACATTCAAAAGAATTTGGTTGGATGGAGTTTTTTGATAATTACGACCTGTATTCTCCATTGGTTTTTAAATCGAAAACGGATTTAATTTGTAATAAATATAACGCATCTACCGACAAGAAAAAGATTGAGATGTTTAAAAAGGGAAGTGCTTTTAATTATTTAGGAAAATTATAGATAATTAGGTATTATCTATCAGGGAGATAAAATGAACGTATATGTATATAAAGTTGATGGTAAACTATATCTATGTAAAGATAGATCAGAGCGTTTAGATATTAATGAAAACCAATTATACGCACATATGAATGGTTATGGTGAAATCGACGCACACACAATAGGGACATTTACTGTATTTCATTATGATAACGAAGTTGCGTATCATACATTCACTGGTAATTCTAAAGTTGATAACTTTTATTTTACAGAAGGAACATTTGTGCCTGTAGAAGTTAATATTAAAAAATAGATAACCTAACATTATCAATCAAGGAGTGTATATGAGAATAATGAAATGGGAGATACTTAACGCAAAGTCATTACCAGAGGGTACTTGCGGTAGTGATGTAATGATTAATAATATAATTTATAAAATTTGTGGATATACAGATTCAGGACAAACTCCTTTGGTTAAAAAACACAATAATACACAAATATTTGAAGTACATAAATTATAGATAACTAGGTGTTATCGATCAAGGAGGTAAGTTATAAATTTAGGTAGAAAATTACTACAATCTTTACAACCAAAAAAGGGATTATCTAGAGTGATCGAACGATTACAGGATTTCTTTTGGTATGATCGTGTCAGTTGTTATCACAATTACAAAGAACAGATTCAAAGGATGTGGTTTTGGGCAAGGAAAATGCGTAGAAATTATGACTTTGATGCTCTATTTATATATGACATGTTGTATGATAAACTAGATAGGGTCTATGATACAATGGAAAACCATGGGCATTGTGTGTGGAATAGTAATGTGAATAATCCCGATATGAGAAGACTTAGCGAAGCTAGAATACTTGCAAAGCGGTTATCACAAGATAGATATAATACAAATACTGATAGATTCTATTGTATGTATAGGAGAAAATCTGGAGGCGCAGTTGGGGACTTTTTTTACGACCTTTATCCCAATGCTAAAACTTTAGAAAACGAAAAACTATATAACTACATGTTCAAAAAAAGTTACGAGAATGACAATAAATTAAAGAAGATAGAAAAAGATAGATTATTCCACTTGTTAAATACTTATATTGAACATTGGTGGGATTGATAGATAAGAATGAATTAACTACCAAGGGATAAGTTTATGAAAAGAAGTGAAATGATAGAATTCATAAGATGGTTCATAGAAGATCAACAGACAGAAGACACTATAGAGGACGCCTCTGATCTATTAGGTCATATAGAAGAACTAGGTATGTTACCACCTGATATATTCTCAGAAGGATGTGAATTTGAATGTAATGCTGTATATGAATGGGAAGAAGAATAATGTGTAAAAAGAAAGGTCAGAGAGATCCCTGACCTTCTTAAGCAAGCTACGCAAGTGGAGACTTTTACGCACCTTGTTTATTGTATAGTTCTACTGTAAACTCAGATCCCTCTATTAATGTACCACCAGTTACCCAAAATTCCATGTCACCTTGGACTGATTGGGCTTTTAGATTAAGATCTAATACACCAGCTCCCACGGAGGTTACATTGATACGATCATTAGGATACATTATCAAACTGGTACACCCACTCGCTGTCAATTGCTGTAAAGTTCCCGTATATAGATTACTTGTTGCTATATTATTTGGTGACCACACATCTATTGTTGCTGTTGAAGTTTGACACATACTACCAACTAAAATATAAGGAGTGTTATTGGTAAACACAATACCTGTTGCTGTTGTCACAATTTGGTCTGTATATCTATCTTTATCTCTCATTATAACCGAAGCTATTTTGAAATCTGTCGTTAAATCCGTAACCTTTACTTTGGCGAAGCCACCGGCTGGAATTGTGTAACTTGTTGTATGGTTTGTTGTACTAACTGGATCGTTATTAAATTGATCTAAAAAATCTGGCATTTATGTCTCCTATACGAATAATTCAAAAATGAATCTTACTAATTGACTATTTGCTGGCATACCTGTGAGAACCAATCTTAGTCTCTGACCCGCAGCTATATCTATCTCACCAACATCAAACGCTCCTGTATCATTGTCGTTAGCTGACGGTGATGCTGCTGTTATAAAATCGATAAATGGTTTAGTTGTATAAATACTAGATGTGAAATCTGCATCTAGAATACTACCATTAGATTTCTGAACATCAATCTCTAACCCGTTAGCAACAGCGTCAGATATATATGCTATATCTTTTTCCATTAAAACAAGATTACTTGAAGTTAAAGTTACTGCGTTTTTAAAAGCAGGGGTTGTCTTTATTATAATATTTGGTGTAGTCCCTGTTGGGTTACCCAAAGAAACAGTTTCACTAAATATAGGTTGACTACTTGATACGTTTTCAAGACTAGTTAGTCTAGATTCTATATCATCATTGATCACCCTAACTTTATCAAAAAGCTCACTCTTAACTGGTTTTGATGGTTGAATTTCTGTAGGCGTTAAATTTGGATTTGCCATTATGTCTCCTAGTTTATCTTGTTAATTTGAAAAGTTTCATCATCATCATTGGTTCCGTTACATAGAAAAAAATCATCAGATGTTATATATCCATCTAAAGCCTTTGATTTGATTGTAGAAGCATCATAATCTAATGCAGTATCTTCTGTAATTGATGCACAAACAGAGAACCAATCGGAGATATCATTCAATGTCAACGTGACATCCTCGCCGTTTCTTGTTGTCGCAGTAACCATTGCCACTTTATAGTTACTATCAGCTTGTCCAATTTTTAGTGGGTTTCTATCGAACTGAATTAATACCCTATCATGGACATTGAAATCAACAAGATTCAGTCTACCATCTATAGTGATTATCTGTTGAGATCTACTATGGAACCAATTGAACCTATTAGCCCAAGTTTGAGCGTATGTATCACCGTACATATATGTATCGACAACCTTGGTGGTATTGATACCTATTAGTTTTTGTGTTAACGACACCTCGCTATTGACTACCTCAAAACCACTTTCAATACTATTTGGACTAACGTCAAAGTGGTTATAATTTAATTGTATATCTTTATATAAATCGGTTTCGGTTTTAATACTAACATCCCCGAATGCATCAAAATCTGTAACAGGAACTTGATTAACATTAGGTCGTTCTGCCGTTAGCATGTCAAGTGTTACTAGTCCGTTTTTCTCAAATAGAGATAGTAGGAAACTCTTATTTATATAGCCAATGGCGGTCCTAATATCAACTTCCGAACCTTGATGTACCAATGGTAATTTTAAACTCGTTATATAATAGGCTTGGTTATCGACATCATCAAAACTTGATGTGTCAATATTTGTTATCTCGGCCCTATTAAGTAGATCTTTCACAACCATGGCAGGGTGTTTAATCCAATCACCATTAGCATCTTGTTTACCATAGCAATTCACAGCTACATTACTTTCATCATCTAGATAGTCTACGACTTTACATTCCAAACTAACACCAACTAACCAACTTCCAGAGAATCCAGATTCCCGAATAGTTAGATTGTTGTCATCAATAACTTTTAGAACTTCGTAATAACCTAAATCTCCACTATTATCTAATAACCTGATCCAATCTCTAGTACGTAGTTGTTTAGTGAACGAACCACCAGTGACTGTTAGTGATCTACCAGAGGCAGTTGTAATTGTTCCATCTAGGCTTTGTGGTAAAGTTGTTTTAAGTTCTGCATCTTGTTCGAAATTTATAATACAGTTATCGTCATCATTAATGAAATTAAAATCCCTATCAACACCGACTCTCTGATATAAGAAGTTTGTAGTACCATTGAAAACGTCTATAAGTGGAACTTTATCTATGGTATCCCCAACACTAGGTATCTGTGGTAGAAACTGAGTTAAAGTAACCTGATTACCAGATACCCTTCTAATTGTTCTATGTGTTTCGTCTACAGTACCTTTCTTATATATTAAGACATCTCCTTCATTAAAATCCTTAGCATCGGGAACACTAAATACCCCACCGTTAAAGACCTGACTTATGGTTGTATTAACTTCAAATAACTTACCCATACCTACGTGCCAGTTTCTATTAGTGTGGTAGTTGGGCCTGTCGGGCTCAATGAGTGGCTTCACTCCCGAGAAACTAACTGTTAAATTTTCGGATATAATAAAATTAGTATCATCAACAATACTATCAACTCTTACTTCGAAAGGTTCATCAGCAACGACAAAAGTCAGATTAGAACCTTCGTCCATTTGTTTAAGGACATCACCACTGGCTGATATTAGCTTAGAACCACTTGTTCCGCTTATTGTTCCAGAGAACTCATAGCCGCTACCTAGTGCGTCGATAGTTGTACATTTGCTACCATTTACTCTACCATAAAGGAGTCTTTTAGGTTTATATAACGATGAGTCTGTTACCTTACCGTCAGCTTGTGTGAACTTATCTAGACCTAATAGTGTTCTTAGTTTGTATGCAAAATTGGTTGCTTTGAACGTAACTTTCTGATCTGAAAAATCACTGTCTGTTATTGTACCATCGAAGATTTTTCTGCTATCAGAAAAGTTATCCAGCTCGGGTGACCAAGAGTATATCTTTAATGGTTGGTTAAGGAATATATACTTATTGTAAATATTATCGAAATATCTGTCTATGTTTGATAATGTAATTTGTGTATCAGATTCAAAAGCAACACCCAAGTTATCGCGAAATGGATCTATACTGTTTTTAAATTTACCAAGTTGTTCGATTAATGGTTGGTGTTGTAATGATCTAGCTGAATCTAAATCGTAAGGTAGTTCGAACGGTCCGTTACTAAATAGATAGCGCTCTCTACCAGCGATCTCTTCGTCATTTGGATCTGTCCATACTTCTACTATGTTGGTAGATTCTGTATATCTGAAATATTCTATAGCGTAATGTGTTGCCATTTATGCCTTATGGGTTATTTGTTTTTACCTGTTCTCTTAATATCTGTAACGCGTTGGCCTTTTCTGGTCTATTTTCTATGAGTTTTTCCCATAGCGCTACCACCATTGCCTCCATTGTACATCCAGTTGAGTTATATTCGTCATACCTATCTCTAGATCTTATTTGCTTCACATATTCAAAAGAACTGACTATTTCTAAATTCCTAGCCTCTAGTTCCTCGACCTTGGTTTCAGCTAGTACCATATCGCTATTCATCATATCTTCTAGCCACTTTAAATGATTAGGTACATTAATCATTTCATCGAAAGCCATTCGTTTCATTGAAGTGAATCTATCTCTTAATTCTTGCTTGGTAGTCATATATATCCTATAGTTTAGTTATTCTAACTATTGTGTAAACTTCCGCAGAAGAAAATCCAGAGGTTTTGCCAAAACCATCTACTGTATTTGTTACTGTACATCTGTGTTGAATTTCAAATGTCTTGGTTGCAGCAATACTGATATGTACAGAGCCGAAAGAACGAGTACTGGTTCCTCCAGATGATCCTCCACTATACTCTGTAGATCCATGCCCTTCTGTTGTAGCATCGTCTATATTCTGCAATCTGGTTTTATGGCCAGCAAGAATATCATAAACTGGAGCCGACCAATCGATTATATAATCACCTATCTCTAAGTCGAACTGATTTGAAGATATTGTCACAATGTTATCTGGATCTGATTCTGTATTTATATCTCTAGTTCTCCAAGCTCCGCTATTGAAATCTCCCGAATCGACACCAGATGCTTTTTCGTCCCAAATAACAGCTATCGAATTTCCTCCCGCAGCAGAACTCTGTGCTTCCCATCTAGAATTTGCATTTGAATATACTAACACTTGACCGTCTGTTGGTGCTACTGTATGTACATCGACACCTTGTATCTTAGTTGCATTTCCTATTTCTTGGAAACCAATGACTTGCCACCTAGACTCTAACTCATCATAAACAACATGAAGCGCTTGGTTATCTGGTAATTCTATAGAAGAACCTAATCCAGTTTTTATTCTTTGATTTGTTGTTGCTCCGGTTTCGTCGTTAATTAAAATCGAAGATCCTGTATTATTTAGTAAGAACAGTTGTTGACCGATACCCTGTGGTATCATATCGATTGATACTAAACCTGCGTTTGTTAATCTAATTACTTCGGAAGTGATACTAGTTACGGTTTGGTTAGAACCAGTGATTGTGTCAGATACTGTACTGAATCTATCCTTACCAACGGATTGCCAATTAACATCTGTAAATGTAACGTCACTATTCGCAGTTAGACATCTATATACAACATTGTTGGTTGATAACCAAATAACGTCACCGATTGCATAACTGGTTGTACTAACCCATTCATCTAGTCCATCCATCTGAATATATAACTCAGCTAATGCACCTTCTACAGTTGTTGATGAAAAATATGCAGCGCTATCTTCAATTGAAACTTTACTTGCACCGTTACCATTAGCTGTTGATGCTAATTCGGTTACTATAGGTAAATTATCTAACTGAACTTTTACCGTAGCGTCATCTGAATCTTGAGCTACCGCTAATAGATCAGAACCAGATGGTGTTAAGTTCTCTGGTAAGTTTTTAAATTCTGCCACTATTCCCCCACTAAGAAGAATTGCAAATCACCAGTTAATAGTGGATTTCCATTACCATCTTCTAAAAAATTAAAATCTCTATAATCAATCATATCAACTTGATCTCTAACCATTCCGATCAATATTGCATTGGTTTTTGTATAATCGGTAGTTAAAAGTTTAGTAAACCTTTCTCCACCTTCGTCAGTCCATCGAATCAATTGTCTCACTGGTTCTACATGAAGTACTGTTACTTTTTCTGACTTATCTTTTTTCTTAAACTGATCGTAATCTGACACTATATTACCTCTTCGAATTTAATGGATGCATAGCTGTATAGTCGATAAGTTGGATGTGTTGTACTTGGGTAGCGTCTTATCGTAAATACGCCGCCCCATATTTCTTTGTTAGCTTCTGAGCTATCTGCCATTATGTATACGTTTTCTGTTGTACCAACAAAGTCAAACATTGTGTCGAATAATAGGCGCTCGGTTTGATTTGTGTTGTTGAATTTTACGTCCATGTTCTTTGGTTTTACTGAGATCTTATCGGTAAATTTGTGTCCATAACGGCCCGATCTGAATTTTGATTTGTCATCTTTGCCTGACCTAAAACCAGTTGGGAAACCTCGATTGGTTCCAATGTCTTGTCCTAGAAACATGTTACATAGGGCCAAGTTACCGCCGACTGCTGTGATTTCAATTTCAACATGACTTGTTGTTTGTGTTGAGGCGAATTGACCGAAGCCAACGCGCTCTCCTGTGTTGAAACCAGTGAATACATCGGTTGACTGTAATGTTACAAATGCGTCGCTGTATGTTCTAATTGTAACTGTTGTCGGTATTAAACCATTGATAGGATGTCCGATAATAAAGAATGTATCTATATCTTCGTCGGCACTTAGTGTTAATCGTAACACACAAGTCGTGTCTGTTTCTACTGTTGGTTTAAAACAGTGGTGAGGCTCTTGTAGTTGTATATTACTAACAGGAAAAAATGCATTCTCTGTTGTGTCGGCTGATGGTGAGCATGATTGGATAGCTAGAGTACCTTTATCTATTGCGTTATCATAGGCTATAATAGAACATGTGGCCATTATCTTACTCCTCTAAATCTTTGCTCTTGAATCACGTCGGCAACTTCTTTACCATCGATAGTAACGATTGTTTGCATGTTTTGTATATCAGCTCTTAAACCTTTCAGTTCTTCTATCATAGCTTGATCTGATTCTTTAGATATATTATCTCTATGTCTTGGATTGTTTTTGGTTAACACTTCTTCACCAACAGATAATAACGCTGGTACATTATCGATACCTCGGCTACCAGATGGTGCAGCTTGAACAACACCACCCGTTGCGAATTTCTGTGCCTGAATTTGAGCAACTTGACCTAGACCAGTGGCAACAACTCCGGCAGCAGCTAATATACCAATTGGGCCGGGATATTTACTTAGTGCTAGTGTCGCACCAGTGTATGTATTCACAATGGCTTCACCAGTTTTTAAAGCCTTTAGTGCTTTACCTGCTGTTTTACCTTGAATGATACCGGCTTTCATTAGATTGTCGCCAATACCAATTAATTGTTGAGATGTAGTTTGGGCTATTAGTGTTTCTACTTGAGCCTTTGCCTTGGATCTTCTAATAGATGCATCAGATCTAACTTTTGCGAATTGATCTTGTTTAATCGCATCGATTTCTCTCTGTTTCCTTAACGCTTGTAAATGATTACCTTCGGCTTCTGCTTCTTTTTGTTGAGCTTGTAACTTAAGAATCTGAATATTATCTAAACGAGTTTGAATTAATTCTAACTCTTGTTCATCAGTCTCTAACTGACTTTCTACTTCTAATATTACCTGTTCTGCTTCTAAATCACTCACTTGTTGTTTAAGTTCGGCTAATTTTTCATTATGAGCAATTGTATCATCTAATGCTCTTTGGTTTCTCTTATCCCTAGCTTCTTTTTCTATTCTTTCTTTTTCTACTTCATCTAATTTTAATTCGACATTCCTAGCTGAACTAAAATCTCCGTTATCTATAGCTTCTTGACGAAGTGATTTTAGTTTCTCTTCTCTTTGTTTGATTAGAACATCTCTAATACCATCTGTACTCTTGTTATTAGCAACCCTATTCAACCTTTCAATTTTTGATAAAAAAGACTGTTCGGCTTCTAGTAATTTTTCTGCCCTTTTTTCTTTCTCGGATAACTCTTTTTCGTTTTTACTAGATTGTTGTTCTTCCTTTATCTTTGTTATTTTTTGGTCAATTAATTCCAACTCTTTAATTATATTTGCTCTATTACCGCTTGATGCATTATCAATGGTTGCTTCTAACTCTCTATAAGTCTTTTGTAATTCATTTATTTTCTGTATCCTAATATCTTCTACTGTAGTTGCTTCTGTGCCTAGCCCCCTAAGTACCAATATCCTTTCCCTAATACTAGCTAAGTCTTTCAGTGCGGCAGCATCGTTTACAACATTACCCTTCTTTACAGCTTCTGTTAAATCACTTTCAGCTTGTTCGAGTTCTCTTAACTTTTCCCTCTTGGTATTATCTATATCTATTGCTTTCTGTTTTTCCTCTCGCTCTTTTCTTCTTTCTGTTATATTTTTTGATATCTCTTCTCTTTCATTTTTAATTGTTTCTGTCAAACTTTCTAGTGATTTCCTAGCGCTATCAGTTAAAAATGGTAATTTACTAAATGATTTAACTGCTATTTCAATAAATGCTAATAATAAAAATTTAGCGCCTTCTATAACTTCTGTTATTTCTTCCCAATATATTATAACGGCAGCTATTTGGGAACCTAAAATACCAAATCCGGCAACAGCTAATCCTATAGGCCCTGTTATACCTAACCAAGCCGCTGTCGCTGCTATTGCTAGTGATCCGAATGCAACGGTTAATCCTGATATTGCACCTAAAACAACTTTGATTCCTCTATTGTTATCCTCTACAAACCTAGTTGTAGCTAGAGCTGTTGTTCTTATAAATTCTAATACTGATCTATAAGCTGGCTCTAATTCCCGACCTAATGTTTTAGATAACTCTATTGTTGCATTTTTTGTTAATATCTCAGCAGATTCTAATGATTTGAATTGTTTTCTGGCTTCTTCAATTGCAGCAGATTGATTGGTCATCTCCTCTTCTGTTAATTTAAAGGCTCTAGCTACGTTTTCTGTGTTTTTAATTAAAGGACCAAGTACCCTATTTACTCTATCAGTTTTTAATCCAAAATCAGAAAGGATGGTTGGAATTAGTTCCCCTGCTTTCTTAGCTTTACCTAAACCTTCTGTGAACTTCCTTAAAAGTTCGGTGGGATTAGTTTTAAATAAATTACTTAATTCTTCTCGTTGAAGACCCGTTAGTTTAATTAACTGTTCTAATGGTGCCCCACCAGATATAATTGCGCCCTCTAGAGCTCTAAATGTTTTACCAATTGCAGTACCTGATGCTTCTGCTTTTTCGCCAACACCTGCGATGATTGCACCTAATTTAACTGCGTCCTCTGCCAATAGGTTATATTGGGTAGTTGATTGTGCAATCCTAGTTGAAACTTCTAAGATCTGACTTTCTGTTGCAGAAAAATTATTTCCAAGTGAAACTATAACCGCAGATAGTCTTCCTATGTTCTCTGGTGCCGTTCCACTAACTGCTATTAATTGGGCCAAACTACGAGCTGAGTCTACAGTAAGATCCGTTGTTCTAGTTAGTAGAGCCAATGATTCTGTGAATGCTAATATATTTTTTGAACCCTCAATTCCTAATTGTCCAGCCGTTTGTGATATATTTAATAGTTCAGATGTTCCAACAGGGATTCTATTGGCGAGTCTATCTATTTCCTTACCAAATGATGCTAAGTTCTTACCGGATATATTAGTAACTTTTTCTACGTTAATTAAACCATTCTCAAATGCTTTAAATGCACCTAAAGATTTTACAGCAGCCGCTGTTAAAATTGCTAATCCTCCGGCAGCGAAAGCACCAGCATTTTTAATTTGATCAATACCGCTTTGTGCCCGTTTGATAGATTGTTCAATCTTCTTACCGGCATCCGCACCCTGTTTACCTAGAGTCTCTAGCTTATTACCAGCTTCTGTAATAGATTTCTTGGTAACAACATTAATGCAAATATTTATATTTTCGTCGCTCATTTTTTCTCGTATGACTGATAAATGTTTTTGTAGGAGTTAACCATGCTAACTATAGTGTAAAGTGTTCCTAGTTGATCAAGAACCCCTCCGCTATGCGGCAAGTTTCCTTTCTCCAATTGATCAGCTAAATCCAATAATATTGGCATATTCTCAATTTCATATTCACAAGGACATTGTGTATATTCGTAACCTTCAATCTCAAATGGTTCGCAATCGCAACCTTCTGTGTCGGCTAATTTTGTATAAATATCTAACTCTGATTTCAGTTCATCAATAGATTCTGGAGAACTTGACTTGTGTGAGTCGATATCATTCTGTAAATTTCTAATTCGGTGTGTTAAGCAAGAAAAGCTAGACGGATTAAACATGTGCTTTAACTTAGCCTTGAGTGGTAGTACTTCATCACTCAAAACCAAATTAAATCGTATAGCTTCATTGATAACCAAGGAAAGTAAAAAATTAGGGAAGGGAGCTTGTGGCCCACCTTCCTTATTTAGTTTTTTAGCTTAATTTCCTTGATCGGTTTTTCTTCTGCGTCTAGAATTTCATCCGGTGTGGTGGTCGCCGTTTGAAAGGCGGTTGAAATCAATTCTTGACTAACAGGTAGAGATAGTAAGTCTTCTATAGCTTCATTTGTTAGGAAGCCGTTTCCATCCTTACTGAGTACATATTCATTACCCTCTTCGTCAACTAGACCTTTGAAATCTTTAATGCAATGTTTAAGTGCAAACACACCGGCGTCAAAAATCTGAGATAATTGACCACCCTGTGCTGCGAAAACATATTCTTGAAGTTGTTTCTGCTCTTCCAGTTTCAGTTTACGTAATGTAACTTCCATATCATAGAATTTATAAACTCTTTCTCTTTTTGTAATCTTCATACCGTCTCCACAGTTATTTTATTATTTTGTTACAAAGGTAACTGACCAAACACTTGTGTCTTTAGCTGTACCTGAGTTTCCTCTAAAGCTCATAGATTCTTCTACAACCAATTCTCCATCAGGAATTGACTCGTCCGTAATTTGGATATTTGGTAAAGAAAAGATCTTATACTCATCATAAACATTGGCAGTAGCTGTCTTACTTCTAAGTCCAACAACCATTCTGTTATTTGATCCACTATCGAAGTCATCATAGAAAGTTAGTGCATCGTACTCTGGTAATGTAAAACTACCTTCGCAAGAAATACCACCTTGTCTAATACCAGCAAGTTGGTCTGGTTGACAGATATCAGTAATAGAACCCGACTCATGACCTAGTGTTAACTCGAAAGTCTTAGGACATAAAGAAACTGAGTTATAATAACCAAAAGAATCTCTAACTGCTTGACCAGTAGCTGATTCAAAACTAGGATCTCCACCAGCTAGTGAAGTCGAATCACCAGTGTCTCGGTTATCAGCTAATCCAGTAAGTGTAAATGCTAATTCTGGAACAGCATTTCTCTCTACATTACTAAGGCTAATTTCAGAAACTTTTGCCGATGTAACATGGTGAGTAAGAAAAGCACCATCATCTTTAAGTAACCTTTGTCCGATGTCTCCAAATTTAGAAACAGAAGCGCTAGGTCTAATGATTGTACAAGCGAAAACTACGTCACCATCAACCATAGTAAATGGAGCCGCGTCTTCTAATTCGATTTGAACCGAACCTAATGTAGTTACTGTTGACTTAACTGTTGTTGCGTGATCGACACCATTAACATCAAGAACGATTGAATCTCCCTTGACTAATTTAGCTACTTCTGCAACATCGCCGTCTCCAACTCCCATAATGGTTGTTGAATGGGCCACGTTAGTATCGTCGGCTACAATGTCTGCAACGTCTTCAATTACGTTACCATGCATTTCCCATAATAGGGCTGTTCTTGGTCTTGCTCCAGAGCTATCTCCGGCTTTAAGAAGAAAGCTTGCTGATGCTTCAACCGATTCAATACCACCATTAACATTTGGTGAAACTGAAACTGCGTCGCCACATACTTCTTCGGTGTCGGTTACTGCTCTATTTCCTTTAGATTCGAAAGTTTTAAAGCAAGAAAAGTCACTTGCTGCGACGGTTGAAACAACACTTGTTCCTTCCGTTACGCCTTCTTTCAAAAATAAAGCTTTATTTTTAATTTTAATCGTCATGTAATTTACCTCTTTAAAGCTTTGTTACGACTGTGAAAGTTGATTCTGATAAAATAAATTGTTTATCGTTTAATTCTGTGTGTGTTAAAGATGTGTGGTCTTTTAATTTGTGTGTGGTAATGTTATTATAAATATCTAGTAGTATATCTTTGCCGATTGCGGGTCTACTGAATCTCACAGAACCATCATTAGCTATACCAGAGTTTGGTTGAGTTATTCTTACCAGAAAAGTAACATCGAAATATCCTGTACCATTTACAGTATTGCTAGTATTTAAACCGCCGCATATTTCATCTTGTTCTGGGAATTCTGCAAAATAACTATCTTCTTCGATTTCTACCATATTACTTATGATCAAATCGAACTGATAAGGATTAGCAGCTAGTCTTTCGTTTTTTTCTATTTCGTCAATATCAGTATCTTCTAATCTTTGGAAATTCTTAGTAGAATATGTAGCATCTCCATTCAGAAATGTTTCTATCTGAGTAAAGATATCATCATTTAATGCTCTATAAAGCGAAGTTGCCATTATCTACTTAACCTATGTACCGATAGTTGCGTGTTGTGTCTCTCTTCGTCATCAAGAACACCGTCGCCATCGCTGTCAAAACCAAATGGTATAAGACCTAATTTGTCATTTGCTGAGATTTCTCTTTCTCTCATTTGGATATACATAGCACTGTCAGTATCGCCACCGCTTGTTAGCCAGTTTTGCTTTAAAATATATGCAACAGCAAAATCTACTGCTATTTTCTTCAACGGCTCAGCATCAACTAAATCAGCTTCGCTTGCTGTAAAATATTTATAAACGCCCGGATCAGCCGGATCTTCTTTGAAAACTCTTTTATTGTTCTTTTGTAACTCAGTTACAATTTGGTCTGTGCCATGCTGACATGCTTCTGCGAAGTCTGATTGGCCATTAAAATAAAACCAACTTCCTGCATTATTTCCATCAACATCAACGGTTGTATATATCTTTGGTAAATCTGCATCTACTATTATAGCCATGTTTTTCCTATTTTTATAATAAGCTGTGTTGCTCCGCCAATTACTAGAAAGCCACCACATACTTTACTGAAAGATATTAGATGTTCTTTTATTGTTTTTTTACCAATGTTTTCTACGGCTGAAATACGATTTGTATTATCGTGAATTTCTTCTTTAATGGACTTGTGTTCTTCCATTAGATGCTTTATATTGGTATTGTTTTCAATCGTTAGTTGGTAGATCTTTTCGTTTAATTCACTCATAACAATCCTATATATTAATAATTTTCACTAACATAATTATCTATTTTTGTTTTTAATATATCATGTAATTCTTGTGTGTAACCTTGTTCTACCACAATAGAAAGTAGTTCGTATTGTGCAGTTGCCCAATCTCCTGATTTTAAAAAACTTTTGATATTTAATAGTTTCTTTTCTATAAAATATGCATCTTCTATTGATATATCTCCATTTCTATATCTATTACTTATATCTAAGTTAAATTTATTATAAAAATTATTACCATCGTAAGCTTGTTTTTCATAAATTTTTTCAATTTTTGTTATAGATTCATCGTTACTTGTTAGTGAAGAGTAGTAGGTTGCTATTAAATTTTTATCTTCTTGTGTTGGTTCTTGTGTAAAATATAAATATAAAGTATTTAACTTACCAGTGGTAAATCCCGTGAATAGTGGGTAATTTTCTAACATAAATTCATTAAAAAGTTTATGATCAGCATTTATATTGAATGTAATATCTAATCTATACATTTAAACTCACATTTTTTAGACTGATTACTAAATTCTTTGCAAACCAATGGTCTATCTTCGTATATAGTACATAATCTTGTTTTTTTATCTAAAAACACACAGTATCCATCATCTTGTTTTTTTAAAGTGGCATAATTATCCTTATATAAATTAAAAATAAATTCTATTTTTTCATTAGAGTTATATAAAGGATTATTTTTTAAAAAATTATTTAATTTATTTATTATTTTATCATCATGTCCCATTTCTATAAAATATAAATATTCTTTATATGTTATATCTACCTCTAATTTACAACAAGTAGAAATACATTCTAAACAATTATTTAAACCCAAGTTGCTATCCATATCTCACCTTCCGTCCATGTTGTTGAGTCTGAAAGGGTACTTAAAAATAAATGAACCACATCTCCTTGATTTAAAGACACCTGACCCCAGACTCCATGAATTCCGTTTTGTTTATTTTTCTTGGCTTGTTGTGTTTGTGTCCAAGGTTTGGCAGATACAATAGCTCCTGATCCTGTATCAATACCATAGGCAAGTTCTATAGCCCCGTCATCTTTATTTAGATTAGTTCCTATATTAATTTTACCACTTATTAAGTAAATACCTGTTTTTGGTACCACTACTTCTAAAGTTCCTGATGATGGTACGCATTCTAGAGGTGTACCGAAAGTTGCATTTATTGTACCACCATTTAAATTAGAATCTTTTACTTGATAAATTTTTTCTGATGTTACGGTTGTTTTATTTGAACCTTCATCAACTACAGAAGTAATGCCGCTCCCAAAATTAAGTGTGTCTGTTAATGTTCCGATTGTTACATTATCTTTTTGGACTACTATATTAGAACCTGTACCAGTGTCGCCTTTGTCTCCCTTAGTTGCTTGTAGTTTTATTACAGAAAAACTAGACTCACTACCTTGGAATGTTCCTGTATTAACTGAACCCGCGCTCTGAGACTCCAATTGTATTTGAACTTCTATATAATCATTTGCATTTAATTTAACAGGAGATGGATTTACAACACATGTCCAAAAATCAGAAGATGCTCCAGAGTTTCTTATATATGCAGAACCATATGGCTGTGTTTGAACTACACCATTTATTATAACTTTAGATACAAATTGACTTCTTTGGCTATTAGAACTTACTCTCAAATTAGCCTCAATTTTATATGTCCCTTCTTCTGATACAGTTATTCTACTATTGTTTGTGGTATTATCGTGTAAAAATCCTGTGTCTTTTTCCACCTCATTATCCCAACTTAGTATTTCAGCACTTAATATATCTATAGATGTACTATTGTCTGAGGAATCTAGTACAATAATTGGTAAAGCAAGATCTGCACTTAAGTCTGATATTTGCGATTTTGTTATAGTTATTTTAGACTCATCAAATGCTATTTTTAAATCTTCGTCAGCACCATCATTTACTTCTTTTACTTCTAAAGCGTTTGTTGTATTAGTTTCATCAGAAGTAATTATTTTATTTATTAAAAAACTTGAAGTTGTATCATTAGAAGAGATTTTTACATTCTCATCTATACTCTCTGGTTTTCTAACTGTACCTATTGTTGTATATGATACACCATCTATATCATAATCTTGGGTATTTACTAAATCACCTGATTCATCAAAAATAAATGCTCTATAGAAGTTTACTTTAGAACTACCCTGATCGTCTACAAGACATTGCAATTTGATATTAGTATTGGGATTGTCATCATTAATCGGCATTTTTAATCTCTTGGTATTTATCTAGTAACCATTTATATGAGCATATTAATGCATGTGCTTTAGTTAAATCCATATTAAAATTCTCAGTTTTTAATAATTCTAAAATAAATTCTATTTTTTGTTTTTCTGTCATTATGCTAGTTCTATAATCCTTACATCGGAAGTACCGGTGTTGGTTATAGCATGTACGTCTATACCAGCGCCTAGTCTAAATTCGGCAGTTGCTCCCTTTGGTACTTTAGTTCCGTTATTCTTTGTGACAGAAGAATCACAACCAATGTAGATAGGTTTATTTCCTAAATTTTGAATACTTATAGTTTTTCTATTTACTAATTCGGTTGCTACCAAATCAGTGGCTGTGTTACCAACGGAAATTGCTGCATAAGCACAGCTAGAAAATCCCGCCTCACTAGAATTAACATTAATAGATCCATCACTTTCGATTACTAGAAAATCAGTCCCGTCACCAATTTTCATTGAATCACTAACGTGTGTTAAATTTCTAATATCAAAATCTACACCATCGACAGTAATAGATCCGCCTCCGTCTCCAATAACCCAAGGACTTGTGCCCTGTTGAACTGTTACGGTTTCTAAAGCTGCCAATGTGGCCGCATCAAGTGATACTTCTCCATCGATGGTTATGTTACCAGTGTTTGCTATATTAACATCTAACGCCTCTACAGCACCAAAAGTTGTATGTGTTAAAAGTGTTCCGTCACTAGATTTTAAGAATGCACCTACCTGATCGCAATCTGTTTCTGATGGATCAAAATCTAATTGGTGTTTATTGATCATTTATATTACCTTATGTCCAAGTTAGTATTTCTATTATACCGGCTTTATTGGTTCTATAGAATAAAGTTTCGTTCTGGATATTTAAGTCACTTTCGCAATAGTTTGCTCCCTTGGGAACTTCTATATAATTGATTAATCCCGTTATGAAAGAAAAATCTATTTTACCATTGTCTCGGTGTTTAATTAAAATTTTCTTAGTACCGTTTGGTAGTGAATATGAAAGTTCATTACCAACGTCTCCAACTTCTATTATAATATTTTGTATATTTGGTGATGTAGTTCCCTGTGCCGAATCACTTAGTACAGGAAAATTACCACAATAGCTATAAGAAGCCACTATTCAACTATTCCAGATACCTTAACATTGGACTGACCTGAATCAACCACAAAACGAATATCGATATCGTTAAATTTTCTACTAATATGTATCATGTGACTTCCAAAAGTTCCTGACATATCAATGTTATCAACTAGCAGACCGTCGCAATCTATAAACTTCATCTGGTTATAATTCATGTTCGCCTTGGATCTACCAAATAGAACAATACTAATAACACCAGTGTTGTTTTGCCAATCGATTTGTAAAGTAGTCTCTCGGGATTGACTTATTCCCATATTGAAAGACGGACCACTGATAACCCCACTTTGATCATAAACCGTACTCGTATCCACAAGTAGCTCTGGTCTATCAAAGTGTTTGGTTATCGCGGTACTACTCATTATTTATCTTCTTTTTCTTCTTTAGCTTTTTTAGCCTTAGCTTTCTTTAACGCTTCTTGACGTTTAGCCTCTGCCTTTTCTGTCTTGGCCTGCTTTTCCATTTCTTCTTTCTCAGAATCACTAGGTTCGCTATCTACACTTTCCATTTCTTTCTTAAGTTCATCCATCTTCTTTTTCATTTCAGCTTTCTTAGCATCTTTCTCAGCTTTCTCAGCAGCTTTCTTAGCTTCTGATGCTGCCTTATCCATTGCGGCTTGCATTTCAGCTTCTTTCTTTTCATCAACTCTATAGAAAGCACTTGCTCTATGTCCAAGGATAATTACTTTACCTTCGATTTTTCTACCGTAGTCATTTAATTGTTTTGTAACCGATAAAACACTTCCTGAGATAAACTTAATCTCTCTATCATCATCACAAGGTTCAGCGATACATTGAATCATCCCATTAGTATGTTCAATACTATGAATCTTACTCTTAGTTGAATTAAGTCTTTCACAAATTTGGTTTGGGTTACTAGCTTGAAAATGCTTATACATCTTTTTCTTCTCCTGAATCTACAAATGAATCTAATCCAATAGTATAGCTAGTAATAGCCGATTTCCATTTGTCTTTAGTTTGGGTATAATCTAATGTTAAATCTTTTAATAATTCATCATTCAATAATATATATCTCTGATACGTATGTATCTCTATCTTTCTATTTTTAATTTCTTCTAACTTACTCTGTAAATGCTCGGTAGCCAATTCGACTTCCTTCTCAAAACTAGCAGCAAGTTCATTATGTTCTTGTATAAGTTCACCTATTAACTCGTCGTTACCAAGTGCGTAATTCTTATATTGATCTATTTCTTGTCTAATTGATTCTTGTTCATCTTCGAACTTCATAACATCTTGTCTTAAATTCCACAATTCCTTTGCTTCTTTCATACCATCTCCACGATTTGAAAATGGCCCGATGGTTCCCCACCGAGCCAATTATATTATGCTGTAAAAGCTGCAGTATTTTGAAGTACTAGACCTCTAGCTCCGCTTCTAACATTAACACCATATGAGAATCTTACTCCCCAATATGTTCTAGCCTTAGAAGGTTGATCTTCAACATCAAAAACAAATGCTGTTCTGATGGCCCATGAAACCGAAGTCTTATGGAAAATGAAAGCCTGAGCTGTAATAGCACCAGAAACCATTGCTGGTGTTCTTTCGATGAATAGAGGTAGGTCTAAAGCTACTCCCATTGATCCTGTTAGTTTGGCAAGATCACCAAGTCTACTAACTGCATTACTGTTATAAAGATCAAACATAACTGGTAGATCTTCCTCTTGTCCTTCGTCAACTAAACCGTATGCCTGAGACATATCTAATTTAGCGGCTCTAAGGATATCTTTCCCTGCATTGATATCAGTAGCATCTAACGTACTGTTAGCGTTACCTTGAATATCAGTTCCTGAAAGTTGTCTATAGTTTGTCGCTCCAATTGAACGTAAACCTGCGATAACTGCATCAGTAACATTTTCTAAAGCTTTCTTTGGTGCTGAATCTAAAAAAGCACTTTGATAAGAAAGTCTTGATGCTTCCCCATGCTTATAATAAAAATAGCCCGGAACAGTTTTATACTGATCGAAAGTTAATGTTTGTGCAGAGGCACCACCAGCTAGATCTGATTGTTCAGAACCATCTTCTTTAGTGTCTTCTACGCCCGGCGCTTCCATTTCATGGATGTCGATTGACGTTACCCCTTGAGGGAATTGTGCTGTTCTATCTTCTGTTAATGAAAGAATAGCAGATTGTTTAATCTTTGCTTGTTCAACATCATTAACGATTAATTCTGTGTGTGTAGCGTTCTGTGACACTAACGACGGCGCACCGCCGTCAATACTAGTAGGCTTAGCCATAATTTAAAATCCTTTAACTGTTTTTTAGCGCAAGTTGTTGCGATAGTGTTAGTTTACTCATGTCGGTATCGTCGCTCCCATCAGGTGCTTTATCGTTTATTGATTCCGGTGTTGGGGCTTGGAAAAAATAAGGTTTACTTGCTTTGAATTTATTTACAACGGTTTGTACAGATTTGATGTTAACCACACTATTCTCATCTACCTGTATTAAATCTTTGTCTATAAAATTAAGTAAGTCGCGGTCATCAACCATTCCTTCTTTTCTCGCTAGATCCCAAGCTGCGGATAGCTTTGTTCGATCTAAATCTCGTTTATCTCGTTCTTGTAATGTTGTAGTAAACTTGTTTTCTAGTTCAGCAAATTTCTGCTGAGCCTCTGCAAGTTGTGACTCTAAAACCTCTTGATACTTAGTTGGATCGATATTCTTTTCTGTTTCTCTTTGTGCTTTCTGTAATTCAGCAAGCTGAGTTCTAAGAGCATCGTTCTCTTCTTTACGTTTAGCAACGGTCTTCATCGCTTTATCGTAAGTTTCAAATTTTACAGTCTGTTCTTTTTCTTCTTGTACTTCTTCGATCTCTGGTTGTTCTTGTTCTTGTTCTGATAATTCAGCCATCAGCTAATCTCCTAACTAAAGGTTCGCTTTATTGCATCCCTTATAATGTTTTTTATAATCTTTGTACGGCGCTTAGTCCATCCAATGATTGGTCTTTTCTTTTTCGCCAAGCCATATGGCCCAACTTCATCATTTAATATTTTAATTTTCTTTCTAGCGTCCGATGTACTAGGTCCGATTTTGACGGTATTACCATCTTTACTTGGTTTGATTTCTTGTATTAGCTTATTGCTGTATTTAAATCTAGGTTTAGTACTTTTACCGTCTCTTTTATATTTCTTCTGTGTCTTCTTGGTAAGAGCTGGTGCTTTCTTTAAACCACCTTTACCATCGGTAATCTTACCCTGAGTCATTTGTAGCTTAAGATCTCTACTTATGTTATTCCCTATCTTCTCGGAAACTTCACTACTTTGTAATGTACTAACCAACTTTATTTTAAACTTAAGTATTGCTTTATCTAAATCTTTTAATTTAATTGTCAAAATATACTCGCTAAAAAAGCCGCCCCTAATGCTAGAAAAATTCCAGTGCTATTACCGCTAGGTACTAAAGAAAGTATCTGATCCCTCTCATTAGGCGTAACGCCCATTGGATCTCTCTTTGGTTGAGTAAAGTCTCCTTTACGACCATGACCTTCTATTACATACTGCGCACGTTGATTCTCTTCCGAACCATTCCTAAATCCAACTGTTATATCAGATCCCTTGGATAACTCTGGTAAGTATGTCATCGCATTCATCATACGATCATTAAATACCAAATCAACTTTATCTGTCTTTCCTGCACTTTTGAAATGCTTACTTTTTTTGTAACTTGTGTTATATGGAGCGAATGAATCTCCGTTTTTATCTTTACCGGCGGCTGTTCTAGTCTGAATTGTATTAACCAATTCCTTACCTATAGCGCTTCTCTGAGTTTCATTCAATCCCTCAAATCTGGTATTGCTAAGTGTAAATGTTATGTGCCTAGGCGTCGCCATCTGTATTCTCTACAGTTTCGTCAATAACTTCTTCATCACTGACTGATCCCTCTTCTTTTTTGGATGCCTTAGATAAAACTTCAACTTGTTCATCTGTATATTCAGGATTAACATCACGAATCATCTTCTCTTTGGTAGTTATACCCAGATCAAATTCTTTCTTCGCGTTATCTAACCTAGTACTCTTAGCTGTAAAGTCTCTACTGTCAGCATATTCAATTCTAAGATTACCATCTTCAACTAGCTCACTTTTATCTTTAAATGTAGCCTTAAATAGATTATTATATCTGATAAACTTTCTTAATAACTTATTCTCAAACCCACCAAATAAAGTCTTCTGTTTTTCCCAAATGGCCGTAAGATCAAACATATCCATATCCATCGCACCAGTACTCATTGGTCTTTCACTCGGCTGTTGTATCTTAAGTTGCGCGCCTCTAGCTAAAAAGAATGCAATTACGTTCTTCTGGTTAAAATCGAAACCACTCTCATAATCAACTTCTGTAAAGATAGTCTCTATCGTCGGTTCTTTACCATTATCACTGCGTCTAGTCTTAGCTTCAATAATTGTATCAACATTAAAGTCTAACTCTTGACCCTCGGGCAACTGCATATTCTTAGCAATTCGCGCAGGATGATTCATATACTTAAATGTAAAATTAAGATCAGCAATGTTAGTGTTGTAAACTTTAGTAAGTAACAACAACTCTACATCAGGATCACCCTTCAAACCAAACAAACTCGTCTGAGCATATTGTCCGGGCAATTCACCCATAGGATTCTTACGAATCTGAACACTATCTACATCCAAATTCCCAGCACGAACTTTATAGCTCGCAATGCTATCTTTATCGACTGATTCACGTAAAGCATAAGTTCCCTTCGCATCGCTAGATACTCCAAGATACTTAATAATAACATCAGGAACATTAGGCTCCTTAGAACCAACTTTACTATAAGCCTCAAACTCATTGCCACGAAAAATTCTTATCGACGGACCTTGAATCTCATCAGAAGTATAAGGCTCGGCATAAATACAACAATGTGCATTTAAAACATTCTGACCATTGATCATCTTGTTATGCCACTCGCAAGCTTTTAACTTCTCATTTAAACTTTTCGTATTAGCTTTATTTTGTAAATAATAACTCGGCTCTACCGCATGAGTATTACTAACCTTATTTACATATGTACTGACATAGTTAGTAGGTGTCTTACGCTCACTAACTCGTTCTTTACTCTTTGGATATTCCGCTGCAATTCTTTCGTCAAGCCAATTACTAAGGCCCTTTTCGAACACAACTTCCGACATTACATTGTGGTTCTTAAGATAAGCTCTAGTAGTTCTATCTTCCGAATGCTCTACATGTAATTTAATATCGTTAATATTTAACATATTATCCTTAGTGTATTCTTACGTTTGGTTCATTCGCGGTATCTGTTGGCTCTATAAACCATGTCAAATAACCAAGAACAACAGAAGCATGGTAAAGCTTACCTTCCTTCTTATCTTCCATTTCATCCATACTGGCGACTTCAAGCTCAGTAACTAGAGTAGGACATTCCTCTGGATCGATTTCAATTCTGTCCTGTTTGAACCACCTGTTAACATTGTTAACGCGATTCTTATAAAACGGGTTACTGGTATCTTCTAAATTCAATCCAGCAGCTTCTATATAATCCCAATCTGTAAAGGGCTTAGTTGATTGATTACCACCAGTGCTATCAGACACAACACTATGCCAAGACCAGTGTTCAAAACCGCGCTCTTTTAAATAATTAAATACCATCTCAGAAGCCATTTCACTATCATGATTTGGTAACTGATGCTCCTTATATATATGAAGCTTTCCATTGTAGTATTGGCCTAGTAATATCGTATATGGTGTTCTGTTAAAATCCATACCAACAAATATCTGACCAAACTTCTTCTGAGGAAAATCAGGCTTAGCTTTCAAATGTACTTTATTCTTAAACGACCTATAAGCCGAGCTTGTTCCTATATCCACCCATTGTGAGAAAACTTCCGCCCTTGCCTCTGGTGTTATACTTTCTGGAACAAATACTTCTTCTATATCTTTTAAAATCTTTAATGCTTTTTTGTCGTCGAATGCTGAATATTCCCAATATATCTCTATTAGCTTTTGAAGCTGCTCAATGCTACTCGTAGTCTTAAGTCGCATCATATACGTATTTAAGCACTGATCGATCATTAGATTTAGAGCATTATCCCTATAACAATTATCGAACAGTGTAGGTGCAATTATTTGTAAACTTTTACGTTTAACATTTGGCCCATACATCTTATACAAATGATTTTTCTTCGTATAAGGAAATGAACTAATAACCCTCAATAGCGGCTTCTCACCAAGGTTAGTTCTCTGTCTCATCTTCAACCAACAATCAGGATGACAAATCAGCGCCTCTTCCATTATGCTCGCATGTACCCTGAAACCTCGGATCTCTCCTCTCTTCTCACTGGTACGAAGATATATATTATGTTTAATCTCAGTTCCGTCTTCACGAGTCTGAGTTACAACAAACTTCTTACTATTAAAAGTTCTGTGATACGACATATTGTATCTATCAAAACTTGCCTCGATATCAGAACAAATAGTATCGTTCATGGTAGTTACTGTACTACATAGAACCAGCATATGAACGCCATGCCCAACTCGGGTAGGATGATTGATATGCTTATTATTCTGTAAATAATGAGCAACCCATTCACCTAAAACAAAAGATTTACCAGCACCCATCGAAGCCAGCATTGCCACTTCTTTAACTTCGCTCTGTAAAAAATCTAATTGTTTTTTATAATAATTTATCAAGTTATGCCTCGTCGGCAATACTCAATGGTTTCCTTTTTGCTTCTTTGAGTTCAGCTTTGAGTTTTTGTGCTTCCATACGTAATTTATTAACTTCCATAACCATAGCAGTAGCGATAGTGTTGTCGGTTTTTACAATCTCACTCTTAACTGAGTTATGCTTACTGGCGTAATATGGAGCGATGGTCTTCATAAGAGCAATCGCCTGATCAATCGATAAATTATCATTATCAATCTTTCTCTTCAAATTAACAATTACTTTCTCAAGAAACATAGAAACCCCGTCGCCAGAATTAATATCTCTCTCATATACTTGATCAAAAGCTTCTGTAAAGATAGATGACTTATTACGACTACCTTTCTTTCTACCACCAGCTTTATTGCCTTTTTCAAATGCCATTATTTCTTCCTCATACTTACAACTTTTTCAACCATTCTGAAACCACCATAGCCCGGAACAAATACGTTGGTCAAGCTCTGCATTGCCTGTGGTATTTCAATTCCTATAATACTCATAGTCACTGTACTAACCACTAAAAGTATTGCACTCATAGGTCTCCAATTAGCAGCGAGCCAATGATGACTAGATAGCTCAGCTAACCTAACAGTATTCTCAAGCTCAGTCACCTTCATTTGATAATCAATTATCTTGGTGTTTACTTCGGCTTGGATCTCAGCAAATTTATTTCTTAATACTAATTTTTCTTCATCGCTTGTATGTAAATTATCTACAAGATCTGCGGCTGGTTTAAATATACCAGAGATGAAATTTGCAATGCCGCTAAATATACTCATTCTATAACCTTGTATTTTCCTAACAATTCGTCTGCATATAAATCAATCGAAGTCATAAACTCACTGTCAACCACAAAATAATCACAGTCAACTAAATAAGCGTATGGACCAGTTTTTGCGTCAAAATACTGAATCTCTTCATATACATCAACACTAGAGAACTTCTGCCTAGTCAGCATAGCCTCTATAAAATTCATTTAATTATCTTCGCTTTGTTTTTGATTCTACTAAGATAAGCTTTCGCTTCTTCGAAGCTTTTAAAGCGAGGCCCGTTAATAAACACGCCGTTATCATCTGTAATAAAATATTCATCATTAAACCTTTTTAGTTTACGTATTTTCATTTAAGCTCCACATGCGGATAGTCTTTAAAACTTTTCCAATCCGCACCACATGCAATTTCCAAGCCATATACAGAAGCTACTACTTTCACCAAAGTTACCATCTCTTCAAAGGCTTCTATGTCATTCCAATCAATACCTTTTAGCTCGGCATTATAAGGAGCGATATCAACAGCATGAGAAAGAGGTAGAACATTATGTTTACTAGAAGGAAATTTAAGTCTACTAAAACCTTGTTCAACCAATCTATTTTGTTCTTCCATTCCACGATGACCACTCAATACGCTTATGTTCATCCACTTAGAGACTTGTTCAACCACATGAGCGAGATCGTTATCCACTGTCGCCAGTTTCCGCCTAGATGAAGCCCCTAGTGAACTCTTAGAACCATCTAAACGATATGTCATGTACGTTTCTTCCCTTTGAACCTAGCGCTGTTCTCAGCGCCTGTTTTGACCTTGTGAGCCTCTTTGCTTACAATTTGGTAATTATCTGTATTTAAGCAACGCGATACAATGCCGTTCCAATCGTTCTCATTTTCGTCTAGAGATATAATTGGTTCGACATGATCGCATTGTGTATCTTTTCTTTTTACTTCTTCGCCTGATAATGCACATTTATATGTACCATAGCTAACACGCGCTTTGTGGTATGTTCCTTCTTTGAAATATGCAAACACACTTCTCAGGACACTGACCACGAATTTACGAAAGGCCTTGGGGTCGTCAATCATAGGATTGTCCATACCCTTGAATTCTTTAGGAGGGTGTATGATTATCTTGCCCTTCTCATATCGAATTCTGGTTGTCATAAAAACTTTAATCTCTTTCGGTAGTTTAGTCTTTTTTCTATTTGGTGACTCTTCGAACCAATAAAAGGTTTCCCTTACTATACTAATGGGAAGTTACGGTGGCGCTTTTCGTGATTTCAGGTACTTAGGTCATTGAAAATTTTTTTGGTGTGTGTGTCCCCGAGAGGATTTACCAGTAGCTTCGTATATCCCCCCCGAGCTAAGTGCCTGTTATCATTGACTTTTCATGTTGGCCGAGCTCTTGCATATCAAGCTTCATGCCGCTTGTAAGGTACTGTTATTACATAGCATGGCATGGATCTTGCATAATATAAAGAACTTACGCATCATAGTAATATCAAGTACTTACAGGCGATATGGGGGTAGCTAAGTGCTTGATATTACATAAAGGGCCTGTTATTTGATAGATAAGTAGTAGTTATCTATCAGGCTACAGGGGCTATATAAGGGCCTCTATTGGGCTTCTGAGACGTTCTATGCTGTGTGTGTAGCCTAACAGGTCACTTATAATGGGGGTAGCTTAGCGGCTCTCTGAGGGGCTTATATAGGACGTTAGTATATAGGTCAATGATTACAGGTACTTATAACCTATGTATGGTGGCCTATGATCGGTGTTATTATGGGGCGTCTATTATGGGGCGTCTATTATGGGGCGTCTATTATGGGGCGTCTATTATGGGGCGTCTATTATGGGGCGTCTATTATGGGGCGTCTAGTATGGGGCGTCTATTATGGGGCGTCTATTATGGGGCGTCTATTATGGGGCGTCTATTATGGGGCGTCTATTATGGGGCGTCTATTATGGGGCGTCTATTACCATAAAAAAGACCTCAAAAAGAGGCCCTAATTATTCCTTAAATTTTAATTTAGTTTAATATAGATTATTGACTCTTTTTCTAACTTCTATGCTAACACCGCTTTTTACTTTTTTGTTTTTAAAATCGACCTTAATTATATTTTTACTTTTTGTTATCGTATGCCTTTTTTGTTCATAAAAATCTGCCATGAATTTTATATTATTTTTATCTTGATCTGTATAATTTCCATTTCCCATTGATGTCATTTTTTCCATAGAATTTAGATTTTTTGCGTTCATTTATTATCCTTTGTTTATATGTTATTATTCAGCATAAACATTTTTCATTGTCGTTAAATATGCAGTGGCTAAAATCTTTTCACTTTTCGTTAGATCTTTAATCTTTTTATTTTTTAAAATTTTTGCTACTTCGACTTGAGCTAGAATTAAAATTATTTTTCTTTTTTCACTACTCATGTTTTCCTCGCTTGTTTAACTAAAATTATCTTAACTTATTTTTCGTTTTAATTCAAGTTTTTGTGGTAAATGATTTCATATACTTAAAAATAAAATTAAATTATGACCTAATATCAATTACTTATCTAGATACATATTATAAGAATGATTTATGGTTTTTAGTTTCACTGGTTTTTCTCTTTTTGGAAAGCTACAAAACCCTAGAGAAACCATAAAAATAAGAACTAATAATTTTCGCATAAAAAAGCTCCTTTTGAAGTTGTCTAATATTATCGTGTTTTTGTTATTTTTACAAATTCGATAACTTAGTTAAACTTACAAAGGGAGCTGATGCCTACTTTTTATGGCATTTTACCTATTTTCTCCTATTTAGATTAATGGTTTCCAATAGCTTATTTTTAACATAACTATTTTCTTCACTTAGTTTAATTATTGATTCTATTAAATTTCTATAAGTTGGTCTATTAAAATATCTCATAATCTTATTTTCATTTAATGGTGATAACCTAGCACCTATTTTTTTAGTCTTCATTTTATGTCCTTTTTTAATGGGCTATTAATCCAATTTTCTTATTATTTCCAATTGCGTTTAAATCATTATCGCTTGCATTGCTAAAATCAATTGGTATTTTTTCATTAAAAATCGCAGCAAACCTATGTTTTTTTCTATCGATTTTGTTATCAAAAATGCCACCATAACTATAAATAACCGTAAAATTTTTAGGAAGTTTTTCACCTTCAAGTAGAGGTACCATTTTAGTGTAAGCATAAAAAATAACATGAGGCAATGCATCCATAACCTTAAACCATTTATGTAAATATTCACGACTATAAAAGTCACCGCTATCATGTATCCTTATATGAGAAGCTTGGCTATTTATAATATCCTCTACCATTAAAAGAGAAAAATCATCTTCCTTAGTGGCTGCCCATCGTCTATGTTGTGCGTTTTTGGCTGTTGACCATAAGTAAAAACCTTTAGCTGCGTAACAAAATTTTTTACACTCACCGGCACCTAAACAAGTTTCTTTTGCTGGTATCCCAAAATTGAATACTCGGGCCTCTGTGCTTTTTTTCATTTTGCTGTTTTGTGTTATAAATTTAAGTTTCATTTTATTTTCTCCTTTAAAATATAAGGCCGGTTTTTTACGCCGGCCATTGTTTATACTACGCTGCGAGTTTAAGCGCTTCGTTCCATAAAGCTTTGTTTAATTCAATGTTCCTTTTGAAGTCTTTTACTTCTCTCGTAGTATTACTTTTTAATTTAAAGACAGTTTCACCGTTAGGGCCTAAAATAGGGCTTTTATCCTCATTGAATTGGGCTACTTCTTTAGTGTATTGTATACCGCCGCGAATTATTGATTCCTGAACTCGATTGTAAAACGTATAAAGGTCATTAGATGCATCATGGCCGCGCCTAACTTGATCAACCGTGGCTAAATTGACTTCACGTAGCCCTTCAATGCCTTGAAGTCTCAAGTCTACCATTTTTCTCATAAAGCTTTTAGCATCTGAAAAACTCACTTCTTTATTTTGCATAGCTACAATTTGCTCTTTTACTAGTGGTAAATTATGAACAATTTTCTTTAGAGCTTCCTCAAGTTTTAATCTAAAATTTCCAATATGAGTTATTCTTTCCTCAAAAATATCCTCACCACTAATTAGGCCGTTTGCACAAACTGCACGATATACGCCGACATTTAATCTTAAACTTTGAGAGGCATCATGAGAATTTAGGGCTAAAATTTGTAGCTTATTACCACCGTCAATTAAAAGATCGGGCATAGAAAATACCATGATATGTTTTTGAAAGCCCTGTTTTTCGGGGTTACGCGTTTTAGCATAACTAATACCGTCAAGCTCAAAACCTTGGTTTTGAAAGTATGAAACGATATTTTCGCTTGAAATGAAACCATATTTAGAGCTAGTCGAATCGGCCGCTTTAGTTTGAAATACTGGATTTTTTCCATTGTTTGAATTTTGATAAATTTTCATGTTTAATTTCTCCTATTAAGTTTTTACGGTATTGTAAAAATTACTTATTTAGTTCAGTTATATCTTTATAAATTGGATTAAAAAGTCTTATGTTGTCGGTGGACTCATAGGCCAAATTAAGGCCTTGAATCCAGTCAATATTTTGACCGTCGCTTGATACTTCAATAAAGTTTGCTAGGTGATATTTTAAAACAACTAAACAAGCCGTTACAACAATGTCATATGGTTTACGTGCCGTTTTACAAAAATTAAAACCTAAATTTTGCTTAAAATGCTCCCTTAGATTAAAAGCTTCATGTCCTAACTCACCTTTCCCGTTTAAATTAATACCGCCGTAATTATTACTATGCGCGGAGTAACCCGATAAACTTAATTCAGTGCCTTTATTTTTATTATAATAGGCAGCTATGATTTTATTACAATCTTTAATTGCATTTTGATATGCCCTTTCTACGGTGGCCGTATTTCCGTGACAGTCTAAAAATGTAAAATAGTGAGTGTAGCCCATAGTTTTTTCTCCCTTGGTGGTTAGTGTTATTTGATTTTTTTGATCTTTTCAATTTGGATAGAATAAAGATTTTTATAAAGATAACATAAAACCTTGTCACCTCTTTTAATATCAATTTTAGGTACAATATTGATATGAATTTTACCTAGCGCATCAATGATTTTTACCTCAAGTGTTTTATTATTGTAACCTTTTCTTTTTGCCTTTATTGTACCTAGTAATTTCATAAAATTTCCCTTGGTTTTCTTTCAATGCCTAATTATTGCATTTCCTAGGATAAAATTCAAGTGGATAACGCTACCCATTAACAATTTTAACAAAAAAGGTGTATTTTACCTAAAATTACAGCAACTTAAAAGTCTATTTTTAATTAGTCCTATCATGTAAAATGTAATTAGATCAAAATATCTTTATAGGGATATTTTTTTGAGCTGTGAAAATTGAAAAGCGTAAGTCTAAATAGGGATCTCCGAAGTTATTGGGATATACGCAGCTATTCAATAAAATATATTTATAACAGGATCTCCGAACCTACTAAAATCGGTAAATAATTCTGATTTGGTTTTCAGAAACGACTCAATTCCAAAAATGACTCATTTTCAAAAATTTCTCACCAAAAACGACTCGTTATTTTTCACAAAAAACGACTCAAAAACGACTTAACATATTGATATCATTGACTCTATGTGCGTTTTTTATGACCTAACCTCTTGAAATCATTCACTTTACAAAACCCAACATGCGCTTTTTGGTCTGTAAGTGCCCGAAAGGTGTAATTCTTGTGCGTTTTTAAACCCAAAACGCACACCATTAACCATTGGAAATCATTCGGTTTGTGTGCTTTTACATGAGTTTTATTATATATATTCTATTCTGAATAAAATAAATAATATAATATAAAATATCTGAGCGACACAGAAAAAGGGCCAAAAAACGCACAAACTCACATTCCTCAATGATATCATATAGTTAAGGTAGTGCGTTTATTTTGAAAAAGTGCATGTTGAAAAATAACTCAATGATTTCAAGAACTTAACCCGGAAAAAAACGCACATAAACAACAATATCAACAACTTAGACCTTAAAGTTGGTAAATCTCCAACTATATTGGTCCTAAGTTGGTATTAAATCAGTGTCAAAGTGACACCACTTGTACTAAAAAACTATAAGTGTCCGAAATATGGTCGACTAACAAAACTCTTGACATAAACACAGTATATATGATAAGATAAAGAATAAAAAAAAGGAATATTATATGACCAATAAATATTACGTTTATGCACATTTTACCAAAGATTCCAACGAGTGTTTTTATATAGGATACGGAACTAGATATCGATATCGAGATACAATAGGTAGAAATTCAACATGGAAACAAATAGTAAAAAAACATGGTTATGATGCATATATTATAATGGAAGGATTTAAAAATAAATACGATGCCATTGAATTCGAGAAACATCTACAACTATTAAATAAACCAAGGGCATGTCAGGTTTATGGAGATGGTATTGATAATAGAAAGGAAACCACCGAAAAAGTAGAATACAAACCAGTTATCAATTGTCGTGGTGAGATATTTAAATCACTAGACGAGGCTATGTATACTTATAAAATAAATTATCGTATAAAACTCAGAAGATGTTGTAGGGGAGAAACTAAACATTGTGGTAAATACACTGATGGTAAGAGGATTAAATGGCAATACTATTTACTTGACAACAAAATATAAAATATGTTACAATCAAAATCAACAAGGAGCTAAACATGAAATATGAGCTAACATCAGAAAGTATAAAATTATTTGGTCGAACATTATATCGAATCAGATCTCTAAAGAAATTTATGAATGTTGAGATAGGTGACTTAGGTGGATTTATTGAAAAGGTTGAAAATCTAAGTCAGAGTGGTTTATCATGGGTTTATGGGAACGCACGGGTTTCTGGGAACGCACGGGTTTCTGGGAACGCACAGGTTTATGAGGACGCATATGTTTCTGGGAACGCACAGGTTTCTGGGAACGCACAGGTTTATGAGGACGCATATGTTTCTGGGAACGCACAGGTTTCTGGGAACGCACGGGTTTCTGGGAACGCACAGGTTTATGAGGACGCATATGTTTCTGGGAACGCACAGGTTTATGAGGACGCATATGTTTCTGGGAACGCACAGGTTTATGGGAACGCATGGGTTTATGGGAACGCACGGGTTTCTGGGAACGCACGGGTTTCTGGGAACGCACAGGTTTATGAGGACGCATATGTTTCTGGGAACGCATGGGTTTATGGGAACGCACGGGTTTCTGGGGATGCACGGATAGAAAAACAATCACAATTCATTACTATAACCAATCTCCAGTACAACATAACATTCACGAAAAACCACATCCAGATTGGTTGTCAAATGCTTACAAAGCAACAATGGCTACAAGTAGATAAAGTTACAGCAATAGAAATGGGTCTATATCCAGAAAACTATGACACATTCATGTCACTAATAAAAACACTATCGGGAGTAACAAGTGAATAATGCAGACATTACACAAAGGGCCTACCAAATGAATTACGAAATGGAAGACCAACCAAGCCACACAGATCCCGAATCGTTGTTGATCGAGGCTGAGACTGCTAGGTTGGCTGGGGAGGATTTTGAGGGATATCCGCTCAGAAGCTCTGACAGCGGTTTTAAGACACCTTGTAGTGCTAGGGAGGTAGTGACAGCCATGTGCCGCCGAAATGCCATTAGAGAGGAAGATAGGCAGCTTAGCGGAGATGTTGGTAAGAAGGAAGAGCTGCGATGGAAGCGCAAGGTAAGGCGTAGAGCCGAGGTTGTTGGAGAGGAAGTTCCGCGTAAGTTGTGGAGATTTAATAATTAATGGAGGGGTTTATGAAATATGAATTGACTAATGAAAAGAAAGTTTTTTGTGGAAAAGAATTGTATAGAATCAGGTGTGTCCGTAGTTTTGGGAATATCAAGTTAGGTGACTTAGGTGGATTTATTGAAAAGGTTGAAAATTTAAGTCATAGTGGTTTATCATGGGTTTCTGGGAACGCACAGGTTTCTGGGAACGCACAGGTTTCTGGGAACGCACGGGTTTATGGGACCGCACGGGTTTATGGGAACGCACAGGTTTATGGGAACGCACGGGTTTATGGGACCGCACGGGTTTCTGGGAACGCACAGGTTTATGGGAACGCACGGGTTTATGAGGACGCACGGGTTTCTGGGAACGCACGGGTTTATGGGAACGCACAGGTTTATGGGAACGCACGGGTTTATGAGCACGCATATGTTTCTGGGACCGCACAGGTTTATGGGAACGCACGGGTTTATGGGAACGCACTGGTTTATGGGACCACAACATTAAAAACATCAGATATAGAAAAAACAACAGATTATATCTCAATAACAACAAATCCTTACGACATAACAATCACAACATGTGAAATTAATGTTGGGTGTCAAAATTTCACACCAGATGTGCTATTGAGGGATATAGAATTCTTTACAGATAGTTTTGATATAGAAGTTGTTGATGTTGAATGTATTAAGGGGTTATGTGAGGTATCTTTGGCCGTGTTATTGACTAGGGTAAGTTAATGTTTTTGTTGTAATATTTAATTTATCTTGAGAATACCGAATTAAGTCGTTTTTTACAAGTGGTTAGTATTGTTACCTTTTATTTTGCAGAATTGCATATAGGTATAGGAGCAAGGATGATAAGCCACAAAATTAGAAGGATTGCACGAGAGACACACCGAAGTTATAGGATGGCGAGGGATCGTGTTAGAGTTTTAGCGCCGATTATGAAAGGGAATACCAGAGAAGAAAAGTTTGACGCGGCATGTGAGGCCATCTTGGAGAAGATAGAGAGACAGCGCACTGTGTTTAGAAATGTTAATTTTGATAATCTTTACAGGGACATTATATGAGAGTTTTTATTTTATTTTTGGTTTTATTGGTCAGTAGTTGTAATCAGAAATATCGTGAACCAATTGTGCTAAATAGCTTTGTTAGTTCACAATCTATGAATCAACTTTATAAAGAAGTTAGTCATAGACATTTAACTTTAAAAATTGATAAAGATATTACTATATATCTAAATAGTAACGGCGGCGATACTCAGTCTATGTTGATATTTATTGATAAGTTAAATGAACTTAGAAAAGAAGGTAGAAGATTTACTGGAGTTATTTATGGATTTTGTTATTCAGCTTGCGGTACATTATTCGCTGCAATGGATCATAGGTATATGACTAAGGATGCTTTATATATGCAGCATAATAGTAGTTATGGTGTATTTCCTAAACCAGAGGAACTTAAATTGAAGAAAATTTTAGATATTAGAAGACTTAGATATACAGCCAAATTCTTAAAAAAACCATTAGGTTATGTTTATAATTTCTTTACAGGTGGCGGATATTATGTTTCTGACGGTAGAACTATGTATAAAGAAAAATTGATTGACGGTATAGTGCCGCAGCCAATATTTGATAAAATTTAAGCCAAAGCAATAACGCAAAGGCAGAGCAAGGAGATTCATTTGAGTGTAAATGAAAAACTGAGTCAATTAGAGACTAACAAGAACGGTATTACTTATGTGCCCGGCAAGAAGCTGGAAGAAGGTGATGTTTTTGAGGGCTATCTTGTTGGTAAACACATGGATCAGGATAATCCTGATAAGATTAGCACACTGGTATTTCAGGACGAAAACCAATCGTTGTTTGGATTAAATGCAAATTTTGTATTCATCCAAGGAATCAACGCCGAAGGTGCGGCTAAGTTTGACCAACTTAAAGTTACCTATGGTGGTAAGAAAAAAACCGCAGGGTTAAAGAATGCGGCCCATCAGTGGACCGTAGAAAAGGGTACTAAGCGTATCACTGAGGGCGAATCTGCCTATGGTGTTGGCGGTGGACCTCAGACTGTCGTAGGTCTGTAAGATTTGGGGAGCGCAATGCTCCCTAATCTTTTTATTATCGGGGGTTAGTTCAGTTGGTAGAACGGATATAGTCGAAGAGAGTTTTCGGTGGAATTAATAACCATATGGAGTAAGTTAGCTACTTACAGAGACTGAGAATGAGTTAACTAGATTATATTGCGAGGGTGGTTCAAGTCCATTACCCCCGACCATTAAGGGATTTATGATTGTACTATTAGAAGTTATAGCAGAGAGAAAGCAGTGCAAGACTTGCGTTAAAGGGTTTTGTGAAATACCGCCGCCCGATACAGAAGGGATCTTGCAAGTTGGAAATAAGGTGATAAATGACTTGACAGAAATCAAGGTAGGTGAGACAATAGCGGTACTTGCTTTAGATAATTTGGTGCTTACTAAGCCGATTGAGAGTTTAAGATTGGTTGATAGCGGTACTTTAGAATTTATAACGAAAACTGTTTCATACAGGTTAACCATAAAGGAATAGCATGAAAAAATTAAAGGTGCTAGATTTATTTAGTGGTATTGGCGGATTTAGTTTGGGCTTAGAGAGAACAGGTGGTTTTGAGACTGTGGCGTTTTGTGAAATTGATGATGAAGCCGAGAAAGTATTAGATAAACACTGGCCACATATTCCGGTTTACAAGGATGTGACTAATTTAGATGGTATTAGATTTAAGAGAAAAAATTTTGGGGAAGTAGATGTTATTTGCGGTGGTTTCCCCTGTCAAGATATAAGCGTAGCCGGTAAAGGAGAAGGATTAGATGGAAAAAGAAGTGGACTCTGGAGTGAGTATAAAAGACTTATCAAAGAAGTTAAGCCACGATATGCCATTATCGAAAATGTTGCCAATTTGCGAAGTAAAGGACTTAGCGCGGTCCTCCAAGATCTTCGGGAGATCGGGTATGATGCTGAATGGCATATTATATCAGCTCGCTCCGTTGGTGCGGTTCATCTCCGTGAAAGAATCTGGATTATTGCCTACCCCAACGGCCTCGAATTACGGGAGCAATCAGGGGGGAGGATCAGGCCGCACTGGAAAGGTAAGACACTCTTTGGAAAGCCTTGCGAAAATGAATCAGGTAGCACTACCAACACCGACGACCTTCGACTCTGGAAGCCCTTTACCTCCGAGAAAGAAAAACAAGTCTGGTGGTCAGAAGCCACCTCTAGTTTCGGTGATGTGTTCGGACAAATCACAAAGATTGAACCCACAGTTTGTGGAGGCAATGATGGGTTTTCCGCAAGGGTGGACCGACCTAGAAGACAGCGAATAAAGCAGTTAGGTAATAGTATTGTACCTCAGATTGCTCAAATAATTGGGCAGTCAATTTTAGATTATGAGGAAGATAAATGCAACTAAGTAAGATAGACGGCATTACAAAAGCAACCACACTAGACCTAGATTTCTTTGGTATCAAAGATCTTATCGCCACACATGGCTACTCAGGTAGTACATTTCGCAATGGCCATAGATCGCTCGATAACTTCGAACAAACAAATTTAGTAATCTTAGATGTGGACGAAGGACTAACTCTAAATAAGGCCGAAAGAAGACTAAAAGGTTACAAGTATATATTAGCAAAAACTCGTAACCACCAAAAAGTAAAATATACAAAAGCTGGTAAAGAGAAAGCAGCTTGTGATCGATTTCGTATCATTCTTTTTTTAGATGGTATCATCACGAAGAAAGAAGATTACAAAAACACATGTCACCAATTACTGCGCATCTTTCCTGAGCTAGATCAATCATGTTCAGAAGCATCGCGTTTCTTTTATGCATCAACAGAAGTACATTCATATAGCGAGCAAGGAACGCTCGTCGAGATTGCCGAGTATATTCCTAGCGTAACTACACAGCCGCACAACACCGGCAAATTAGGCAACTTAAGCTCCAAAACCAAGGACTTCTTAGCCAATGGAGCGGAAGTTGGAACTTGGAATGTTAGGTTGTTTGCAGCAGCGTTGGATCTGAATGAGCAGAATTATCCTAGGGAAGCAGCCCTTGCGATGTTGAATGCAGTGGATGAGCCGCTTGATGAGTCTGATACCGCGACCTTTGAGAGTGCGTTTGAAAGGGAAGCTAAGTATGCACCGAGAGATAATGTACTTACTATAGATGGTTTTAATGGGGGGAGTAATGATGGCACGAAACCGCCGCCAGTTGATACTTATGAGGGATTGTATATACCATTTTTTAGTAAGAACATTCGAGTTTGGTTAGATGAACTTTTTGATACCAACAATGTGGCCATGGATGAAAAGGATAACATTGTTTGTAATGGAAAGTTAATGGCATTTGATTTCTTCCGTAACTTAATTTACATAGCCACGGGTGAGGCAAAAAGGTATAAGTATGATAGTAAAGGTGAAAAGGTTCTTGACAAGTTTAAAAAGCCAATTGTGCTTTCTACTTCTATTGCCAATCGCGGCGTGGTGGATAGCTATATTAATAAATGGATGGATGAGGAGCGAGCTAGGATTGTAGGTAGGGTTAGGGATAAAATTGCATATGTCGCAGATAACGATAGTGTTGAGAAATATGTGTCTACCATTACCAATGTTAAAGTTGAGCTGACTACCGCGATTATCAAGCAATTTATTTATAACGTGAAAGTTAAGTTGGAGCGTAGGCATCCTAAATTTATTATTATGCCTGTTTTTGTTGGTAATCAAGGTGTAGGTAAGTCTGTTGCTGTACAGAAGCTGTTGGAACCTATCAAGCACATGACAGCGCCTGTTAACTTTGATATCTTCAAAGACAGTCGAGAGTTTAAGGGTACATTTGGTGAAAAGTTGGTGTTGGAGTTCGATGAGATGTCGGCCGCGAAAAAGGCAGATATTGAGGCGGTTAAGAATAAGATTACTGCTGAGAGAATTAATTATCGAGTTTTAGGAACCACACAAAATAGTACGTTGTTTAACATGAGTTCTATGATCGGAAGTAGTAATAGTACACTTATTGAATTATTGTACGATGATACAGGAAAGCGCCGCTTCTATGAATTGATTTGTAAGACCGAAGGATTCTGGAAAGAGATTGATAAGATCGATGCACTAGCTATGTGGCAATCGGTAGATATCAACCAAGATCCACCAATCTTTGATTTTCTTGATGAGCTAACAGAGGCACAAAAAAGTTATAAGAACTTAAACTCAGTTGAAGAATTTTTAATTGACGAAGATCTTATACCAGAGAAGGGTGATACTACTTTCGATATTAGGCGCGATGAGCTTTATAAGCAATACGCAGAGGCTATGAATCTACAGAGAAGAATTCCATTTAGTAGGAATAAATTCTATGGGAAATGTAGAGTATTGTTAAAGGAAAAAACTGTAGGTTCTAGGATTTGGAACTTTGAAGTAAGGGAAAGGGAATGAAAAACGATATAAAGGAATATAAAGGATTGTCAAAGGAAGACGAAAAGTATTTAAGGGAGTTTGATAACGCAACCGAGAGAGGATTTTTCAAAGATAAGTTAGTTAAGTTGACAGATAAACAAAAGAGCGAAATACAAAGAGAGCGAGATAAATTTAAAGTGGATCTCATGGTGGCAGGGAAGCGTGGCGGCGGTGAGATCGATCAAATGTTGCTAGATAAACCATATGTTGGTAAGAGAAAAGTTGTAGATCAAGCAAGAGATGATAGTGGGAAGTTTAAGAAAAAGGATAAGAAATGAATATAGAGGAAGTAACAAAAGTTTTGATGGATATTAGTAAAGAAATGTCCAACATGGAATATCATATGGAGAAAGAACATAAATCTTCTTCTACGTTCACTAGGTTACTTTTTAATCGTAGCGATCATTTTTTCAAGAATGACTTTCCTGAATTTCTCCAATTAGTATGTGACGAAGGTTCTTTATTCCATACGATGCTCGGTGAGCCTCATGAATTCGAGAATGAGTATAGCACAACAGACACTCCTAAGTGGTTATTTGAGGGAGGTAAGCCCATCGTTAACCCTAAGTTCATGGAGGAAAGGAAGAAACAGGCGCGTTATAAGAAAACACTTGTAACTAACGCTGATGTCGCTAAAATGGAAAAAAAGGTAGCAATGTGCTATAGTAAACCAAAGATCAAAAGACTTATGGAACATGCTATACCAGAAAGATCTTTTTTTGGAGAGATTAAAGGCTTTAAGGTTAAGGTTAGGCCAGATTTGATTTGTTTTGAAACCGACGATGATGGTCAAGTTACCAAAGTTAGGATTATCGATATTAAGACTTCGGGGGAACTAACCAATGTTAAGAATGCGTCTCTTAGTTGTTTTAAATACGGTTATTGGGTACCGAATTATATGTACCAAACTTTGGTTCAAGATATGCTATTAGCTGCCGGTGTTGATCTACCAGTTAGCTTTGATTATCTTTTTCAGTGTAGAAAAAAGACCAATCATAAATGTGGACTATTTAAGTCAACAGATAAGATCTACGAAATGGGTAAAGCTGATTTCGAAAGGTCAAGGCAAGATTTTTTAGTTTTAGAAACTGGCGATTTTGGAATTTTAGAAGAGGAGTGTATGGAATGAGTGATTATAAATTAAGATTTGAAAGAGGTATTGATGTAGATGAAAGAACAATATATATCTATGATGATATTGATTCGGAAACTTCATTCAATGTTCAATTAGGTTTACAATTGATTAGAGGAACGGAACCAATTATAGTTAACATCAATTCTTTCGGTGGTAGCGCAGTTGATGGATTTTGTATTTATGAAATATTAAAATTAGATAAGCGCCAAATAGTAACACTGAATGGAGGTTGCGCAATGAGTGCTGCTCTCCTAATTTACATGGCAGGAGATGTTAGACTATCTTTTAAATATAGTGAGTTTATGTACCATGGGCCGAAGGACTATAGTGAATTTTATGGAGCAGATCCAAAGAATTTAGATATCGCATCTAACCAACTTAAAGTAATGACAAAAGATATGGCAACACTTATGGCCGAAGGTAGTAAGAAGGAAGTTAGATTTTGGACTACGAAAGCTAAGGGTGATTTTACATTTAAGAAAGAAGAAGCAATAAAGCTAGGTATCGTAACCAAGGAATGATATGTGTAAGTACAAGAGGTATGGAAAATCAGCCAAGGGTAAGTTTAGGGAGTACAAGCGGCGCGGTAAGCGGAAAGACTTTGCGTTCAAACTAACTTTCGAACAAGTATTTAAACTGATTTCTGGTAAATGCCACTATTGTTTAAAGGACGCAAAAACTTTTCAAGGAATAGATAGAAGGGATAATAGTAAAGGTTATATTATTTCTAATTGTGTTGGTTGTTGTAGCGAATGTAACTACGCCAAGAGAATGGCTTCCGAGAAGAAATTTAAAGATTATTTAGCTAGGATTACTTTGTCGCAAATAATCAAAAGACCTTCACTAAGAAAGAAAGTAGAGAAACTACTTAAAGAATTAAAATAGGAGCTTATATGTTTTTTCTAACACCAACAAGAATTCATAATGATCAGGTTGAACTTAAGGGTAATAATCACTATAAGTTCATGTCGGTTTGTAGGGATAAGAGGGATTTTTATTCTAAGAAGAAAGGTATTGAGGATTTTTATACTATTTGGGACGAAGAGATAAACAAGATGGTTTATTGTAATCGTAGGCAGTATGAGGGGAAGGAACTAAATGATCTGGTGGTACTATCTGTTGATTTAGAAACAATCGGTTTACTATATATGTTACATAAGAAAATTCTACTTATACCAGTGGCCTACCAAATAAATGGAGATATTACAACTAAGTTATTTAGTATTGACGAATATGATTCTGAGCGCGATATGTTGGTTGACTTTCTTAAGTTTCTAAAAAAGTTAGATCCACAGGTTATGGTCGGTCACAATCTATTTGGTTTCGATTTACCATATTTCAAAGATAGATTCGAAGCTCTACGAATAACACACGATTGGATCTTCGATAATGAAAGAAGAATGAATAGGAAGTTTAGAGTTGACGGTGGATTAGCTACAGAATATCGTGGGGTAGATATACCTAACGTGGAAATAGTTGACACTTTATTTTTGGTTAAGAAAGCCGATATCAAAAAGGAATTTGAAACATATAAATTAAAATCTATCTGTAAGCATCTAGGAATTAACCAAGGAAGACAGAACTACGACGCCTCTAAGATTGCCCAAAACTGGCATGATCCAGAGGAGAGAAAGAAAATCAAGGCATATGCAGAGGACGACGCGCTTGATGCGCTGCATTTATATAATAAGTACATACCGCCATTTTTTGGGTTAACAAAATTCATTCCTATGAACTTACAGGAAATTGTAAATAAAGCATCTGGTATGCAATTAAATTTAATGATGGTAACGGAATATTTATCACTGAACCATTCAATACCAAAAGCCGATGAAATTACATCATTTCTCGGAGGAATTAGTAGAGGGAAAGCTGGTGTATATAGAAATTGTTTCCAGTTGGATTATAGTCAATTTTACCCATCAATAATTATGTCATATAATTTGTATGATAACAAAAAAGATGAATTACAAATGTTACCAAAGCTATGTAAAAAAATTGCAGATATGAGATTAGAAAATAAAAAATTATATAAAGAAACTGATGACGAACAATACGAACATATGCAACAGTCATTGAAAATCATCGCCAATAGTTGGTTTGGAATGACAGGAACCAATGGGCTAAATTTTAACAGTAATTACGTTTGTGGTGAAATCACACATAAGGGTAGAGAACTATTAAGAGAATTAATCAAGTTTATGGTAGGTGATAAATATGAAGAAACCGAAATTGAATTTAAACTGCAAGATGTGTCCTAAAGAAAAACAAAAAAGATTGTGGACAGGATTATGTCAGGCATGTTATAAAAAGAAGATGAGATATAATTGTCCAATGTTTAGATTATGTACTATATATCAAGCTTTAAAAAATAGATGCACAAATAAAAATGATAAATATTACTACGGGATGAAATTTTGTACAAAGGATGAATTCATAAGTAAATTTGAAAACGATAAAGAATTCTTAAAACAGTTTGAAAATTGGAAGAAAACAGGAAGAAATATTATTAATGTTCCTAGTATAGATAGAATTAATAACGATAAGGGATATGATATCGATAATTTACAATTTATAACACATTCAGAAAATTGTTGGAAGGATAGGATAACAACACCTGTTATGGTAATCAAAAACCAAGAATTGATAGGTATATATGCTTCATTAAACCAAGCCGTTATAGATTTAGATGTACAACAATCTAATGCTTGGAAAGTTTTACATGGAGAAAGAGAACAAACACAAGGATATATATTCGAGGGACTAGATGATGAATAATTATAACTTAATTAACTGTGATAGTGACGGAGCTTGCTTCGGTAAAAATAATGAAGATGTTGATATAAAAGAAATTAAAAAATTACTAAAAGAATTTAACAATATCATACCAGAGGGAATTGAAGTCGAATTTGAACTATTAATGCCAGCACTTGTTGTTAGTAAAAGTAAAAATTACGCATTTGTTGACACAGAAGGTAAAGTCACAATTAAAGGTAGTGGATTCAAGTCTTCAAGTAAAGAAATTGCATTGAAGGAAATGTGTGAAGTTATGTTAAAGTCGATGTTAGGGTTAGTAGAAGAATCGCCAGTTGATATATACCATAGATATGTAGCCGAAGCTGCTAACATAAAAGATATAAATAGATGGACGAGTAAAACAACATATACATCTTCGGTAGTAAAAGAGGGCAGACTTCAAGAGAAGAAAAAGAAAAGGGCGGCAGAGGGATTAAACTTATCGATAGGTGACAAATACTACACATACATTAAAGCCGACGAATGGTTAGGTAATCCAGATCAATACAATGGTACATACCATGTCGAAAAGTACGTTAAAAAGGTCCACAACGCAGCGAAAACCTTGGCCAGCGTTATTGACATTAAACAATTTCCAAACTACGGATTAAAGGGTAACAAAGAAAAACTACAACAACTAACAGGATAGGAGATACCATGCAAATAAAAAAAGGCAACACAGATTATGATTACGATAGATACGGAAGAAAGATCCGCAAATACCTAGTAACTGATATGAAAAAAGTTCATGGTAGACACGAGCCAGTATGGACTCAAATACTTCATTTTAAAGCAGAAACCAAGATACCTAAAGTTTTTGTTGACACAAATAAAAGAAAGTGAGATAATGAGTCATGGAGGAATTATGGGAAGTGCATTTAAACTAAATCCTAGTCCTGTTGATAAGGTAGAATTTAAAAACGGGGTAGGTCAAGTGGTTTCTACGGTTGTGAAAACTGACGATAATAGATTGTTTTTCACTTCATCATGTAAGTATTATGCTTTAAATGAAAAGGAACAGATCGCACTGGTCGATTTCCTATTGGGCAATCTATGAGTCAATCTAAAACTTGGGCCAAAGGATGGCGAATAGTTCTTACATGCAATGGTTGTAAATTGGCTATTTGGTCAAAGAACATCGGACAGACAGTTAGATGTCGATGTGAAGATCCAAACTTCATTACCGATAACCCATTCCATTACCAAGATGGAAAGCATAGACACGGAAGCGATGAAAATACTTACGGCCTCAAATTATTGAAGGTTGAAGACCCATACTAGGAGAGCGAATGAAAGCAAAAGAATTCCTAGAGTGGTATAGGTATAGCCGAGTCGGCGGTAAAAGAATGCATAGTAACTATGGACTTCTTAGGAAGCATAACCCATCGGTATTTAAAAAATTGGCAGATACGGGTAAGTTTAAGTATGAGAAAGATGAAATGGGAAAGGTGTTAGAGTTTCCCAAAAAGTTGGAGGAAAAATGAAATCAGTATTAACGGCGGTATTATTTACTGCGATGTTTTGTTTTGTTTTACATGCATTTTTTGTAAATGTTGGATTAATTTAATAAATAACACCCCCTATATTGAACATTATAATGGGTAAAATAAACATTGACAACAACCAAAAACCATGATTTAATAGACTTATGAAACTACAACACTGGCTCCTAGAGCGCAACGACAACACAAAGTACAACAACGATATCCTAACTAGATTAAACCGTTATGTACTAACTTTCTTTGGTAACAAAGATATAACCACATGGTCGCGGAATGAAAACCAACGAGCATGGCTTGACTACTTAGTAGATCTAGGCCTATCGGTATCAACCATAGAGATCTGCCGAAACGCCGCTAATATGTATCTGAGACATAAGGCCGAGATATCCGATGGTCAATTGACCTACACATCGCTCCGACTTACGCTTCCAACACTTACCAAAAAGCGTAAGTACAAGATCGAAGTAGCTAGAAAGGCGCGAATGACCAAGAAAGATGTGGTTCGCATGGAAGGTCAATACATTAAAGATTTGGACATAGAGTTCATGTTGGCTAACTCAGAAGGTTATCTCAAGGCTCTAATTTGGATCAGTTATCATTATGGACTACGTTTGGCCGAATGTCTGGCCATACGCTCTGAGGACTATCGTAAGGACTTTTTATTGGTTAGTGTACAAGCTGCTAGTCAATACGAAGATAAGTGTTTAAAGGGTGTTTTAGCTCGTAAGGTGCCACATTTTGATGTGAGTGCTGATAACCAAAAAGAAACTTTTGAGCTTATGAAAACCATTAAAGATAATAGAGTTAATCCAACAACTGTTAGCCGCGATTTTAAGAAGCTTATGAATCAGTTAAATATGAATTATCGATTTCACGATTTGAGAGGTACTTGGATTACTAACCTTTCATTAAATGGAACAAATAGTGAGTTAATTAGACAGGCTGCTGGCCATCAGGACATGGCAACTACTCAGAGATATTTGAGAGATCCACATGTAAATGAACGCGGTAATGAACAATTTGGGAGCTAATATGAAAATAACATTTTTTTCAGATACACACACACATCATGATGACATAGTATTTCCAGAAGCTGATGTCTTAGTGTGTACTGGCGACTTCACAAATATAGGATCATTAGCTGATGTTGAAGATTTTTGTTCTTTTATGTTAAAACAACCACATGAATACAAAATAGTTATAGCTGGTAATCATGATTTTTGTTTTGAAAATAAATTTAAATCAGATGCTGAACACTTATTAAAACTAGCTGGAGTTATTTACCTAAACGACAGTGGTTGTATTATAAATGGATTTAAGTTCTGGGGAAGCCCAGTTCAACCATATTTTGGTAATTGGGCATTTAATCGTCAAAGAGGTACAGATATTAAAAAACATTGGGATTTAATACCACAAGATACTAATATACTATTAACACATGGCCCTGCATATGGTATATTAGATATGTGTGATCACGGAGAAAGAGTAGGTTGTCGTGAATTATTAAAGAGAATAGATGAAGTTAGACCAAAGATACATGCATTTGGTCATATACACGAGGGATACGGTAAATTAGAACTTAAAGATATTATATTTATAAATAGTTCAATATTAGACGAAACGTATACAATAAGAAATGAACCAATAACAGTGGAGATATAAAATGGATTTAATGATAGACATCGAAACACTGGACGTAAAGCCAACTGGTGTAATAGTCTCAGTGGGAATTTGCGCATTTGACATGGACGGTATTCATGCAAAACAATACTTTATCCTTGACGGCGAAGAACAAGTATCAAAGGGTAGAACAATCAGCTTCGATACACTCGAATGGTGGTTCCGTCAAAATGAGGCAGTAAATAAGGCAGCATTTAACTTAACTACCCGCGGATCTGTAAAGGAATTCCTAGAAGGATTTGCTTACTTCTGTACATTACACAATGTAAATAAAGTTTGGGCACAAGGTACCGATTTTGACTTGGCGATGATTGCAGATCTTCATCGTGACTATGATTATGAATTACCATATCAGTTTTTCCTTGCCAGAGATAGTAGGACTATGATTGATTATATGAGTAGTGAGAAGCCCGTTAGAGAAGGTGATCATCATAACGCGATGGATGATGCGGTTTATCAGGCAGAGTGTGTCATTTTGGCGCTTAAGGAGAAGGGGTAGTATGGATAGTTTAACTTTACATTCAGTGATTAGTGTGGTAATTGCAGGACTAGGTGCTGTATTTTTTTACTCTAAAACAGAAAGTTTAGTCAATACTTTACTTGTTTACTATATATTAATAATGGGTTGTGCGTTACATGCCGATTATCTTGGATATTTTAATTAAACATGTTGACAGCTTGCTATAATTGTGAGACAATAGGTCAGGTTAATAAGCTAAAAAATAGATAATACTAGGTTATCTATCAAAGGGGTATAAGTTATGGAAAGTAAAGAATCTACATCATTTAGAGGTACATATAGAGATGTTAATTATTTAATAAAAAGATTTGAGTCATTTGCCCATACCAACTCTACATATGGATGGACTCACTATATTATTATTAATCTAGATAAACATATAAAGGATAAAACCATAGCGGATAGTTTTTGGCTTAATCCCTATTATGATGATAAAAATAGAGTTTCATATAAATATTACAACAGTATTATATCAGAAATAGAGTTTCATGGTGGATGCACTTGGTATTCAAAAGAATCTTCGCCCGATGAAAAAACGAGAGTGATTAAAATCGGTTGTGATTATCAGCATTCATGGGATGATGGTAATGAATATACATTAAGTTATGTTGAAAATGAAGTACAAAGAACCATAGATTCTTTTTTAGAGATAACACCAGTTTTAAAACATTGTACAGGATGTGGTGTTTTTTATGAGGATGTTACCAAAAACGGCTGTGGAAAATGTAAATATTCAACGGATAAATATTAGATGGTAGATAAGTATATCTTATCTATTAGGGTTAATGATAACAGGAGTTTATATGAGTAAGGTATATGTAGTAGATAATGGCGATATGTGTATTTTTGGTGTATTTACCACTAAAGAAAAAGCCCAATATGTTTGTGATAAAATGAATTTGGACTATCCAGATAACAACGGATTTAGATTTTATATAGAAGAAAGAGAATTAGATGTAGTAAAATCATGGATGGTAAATAAAGAATTGGATAAATTAGGGGTCAAAGTTGTGCCCGATGATAGTTATTAAAATTATAGATAAATATACATTATCTATCACACATAGTAAGTGTTAGGTATAAGAGGGCCCCGAAGTGGTTTTGGGACATTCAAATGAATTAACGGCGTAACCTGCCTCTAGTAAAAAACGATGACCTAGGTCGTAAAGTTGAAAGCACTAAGGGTAGTCATCTCCCTTGCAAAGTAAATGATGAAGGCATAAAAGTGGTTAGGTTAACGAGCTATCGTTTTTATAAAATATAGATAAACATAAGTTATCTATCAAGGTAGGGTAAGTACATGGTTATACAAGTAAGTTTTGATAAAGAAAACAGTGGAATTTATTGCATAAAACAAAAGAAAAGCTTTCAGTTATGTCTATGGTTTGTGGCTGTAAGAATTTTTTTCATGCCAGAAAGGACACTACAGCAAGTTATTTATTTAGTAGTTAAAGAAGATATAGAAAATAGATAATTATATATTATCTATCGGGGTCAATTAAATTGGGGGGTTATAAATGAACAATCATTGTGAATGTGGGGGATTTTTGGGAACGGGAAGTGTTGATGGATATGGTGGTAGATGGTGTAAATGTGTCAATCCCAAACCTACTAATAATGCGACAATCACAACCACAGGTACATATTCAACTCGATATATCAAAACGATTGATAAGATGATCCGATCCCCTTCTCCAGATATATCTGGAGGGTGTTTTATTGAAAATGAGGTTATATATTTCAAAAATAAACATGGACATACTAGTATGATTATTCGCATAAATGATTATAAAGATTTAATGAAAAATGATAAAAAAAAGGAGTTATAATGGATAAAAAACAAAACAATAATGATTTGGAAAAACCTATTGATATAATACAAATGTATAAGAATGAATTATTTGCAGCTAATAGAAAAATACTAGAACTTGAGAATAGTCATCAAAAAATAATGACAACTGATGTAGAAGAAAAATGTTTAGAAATTTCGGGACACACGCTACTTTATAAGATACAAATGGATATCAATTTGGGGTCACTGATAGAGGTACTAACTGTCATCAATAAAAATAATAGTCATATTGAGTTTAGAAAATTTAATGAGGAACCAGAGTATATTTATTTATATTTTGGAAATAGATAACTATATGTTATCTATCAAACAGGAATAAGTATATGAAACTAATAGAAACCGATTATCATTATCTAGAAGATTGGCAATACCAAAGAATCTATATAGATTTTGAAACATTAAACATACACAGAAGACAAAACAATAAAGATCAAGACGGTATGATATTCCATACGGAAGATATATTAACACAAAATGATGAAGGTTGGGTATATCTATTCAGGGTATATGGAAGTAAAACATTGCTTAGATATCTCAAAAAAAAAGAAAATGACAATGAAAAAAATACTCACACTAACAATTTTGTATAACATACTATGGATTCATGGTATAAACACACCATGGTTCATATACTTACTAATCAACTAGGAGAACAAATGAAATACTTCCTATTAGCACTATTCGCAGTAACAATCGCACTAAGCTTCGCGGAAAGCTATTTACCAAAGTCTAAGGAATTAGTTCCCGCGTCTAAGATATTACTTAAAACAATGGATTATTAATATGAAATCACTAGACGAACAAACTGGCGGTAATCACTACAAAGATCTCGCAATACAACCGATAGAATATATTACAAAAAATAACTTGACATTCTCACAAGGAAATGTTATAAAGTATGTAACACGCTATAAAAAGAAAAACGGCGCAGAGGATCTAAAGAAGGCCATTCATATGTTACAAATGATGCTAGATTTAGAATATGGAGAATAGTATGAAAACAGCTTTATGCATCTTGGTTAAATGGTGCTTACTAGTTTACCTAATAAGCCAAGTAAAATGGACATGGGGGTTATAATGAGTAGATATGACAGATTATTAGTTTGCTTTTATATTGTATGTACACTATGTTTTTTATCGATAGGTGGCGGTATTTATTTCATTAAAAAAACCAGTGATAAGTTCACGTTTTTCCAAACAGCACTAGATACAGCTACTTACGAATTCGATACATGTAAAAAACTTTACAAAAAAGGCTTGACTTTACCACGTAGATAGGGCATAATTAGTTATAGGAGAAATCATGAAACATCACCAACATTGCTTAACAACTTATAACGGCCCATGTAACTGCGAGGATCTTGAATCTGTGGTTGTATGTAGCGATTGTCACTTTGAAGTACAAGAGCTCTCATTTGAAACCGAGGGACTATCTGTATGTACAGGCTGCGGTAATATCGAACAGTCCACTGAGATCTGGACACTAGAGAAATTTGAGAAGGAGGGTTGCGCATGAAAATAATAGAGAGAGCTAAAGAAATAGATAAATTAAATCAAGTGGAAGTTCCTTATTTCTGTTGGGTATTATTTGGAGATGCAGCTAAGAACATTACCATATCAGATTCAAGTCAGATATGTTTAGGTGAAGATTATAAATCTATCGACGAAATTAGGGCAGCATTAGATTGGTATGCCGATCAGTTTGGTGGTAAAATTAAATGGAGTAAAAAATGAAATTAAGACTAGGTGTAGGAGAAGCGATAATTGGTATAAATAAACCTGATCATAAACCAAATCCAGAATTGACGTTCCGACAAGGAATAGTAGAAGGTGTGGTAGGGAGAACAATTGAAGGTAGAACACTTACCCCACCTGATTTCACACTAGAAATAGTTGGACTAGATGGATTAGTTGTTTTAGAAGAAATAATTAGGAAAGCAAGAGAGGTTCTAGAGCAGGAAGAACAATTTCTAATCACAATGGTTAACATTGAAAATTTACTAAGTAAATATGAATAATGTAACACCGGAACTGATAATTCGGAGTTAGTTGCAAAAGGTGTAACCTACCTTTACTATAGGTGTGATAGAACTCAATCCATCCCCTACTATAGAAAAAGTAAGAGTTCCAGTGGTTAGGGTAGCGAGCTATCGCCATTATAGATAATAGTATGTTATCTATCACAGGGAGATAAGTATATGAAAACATATAAATTTATAATTAGTACCGGATTCTTAAATTGTGACTATGAAGAAGAAATGGAATTTGAAGATGACGTTACAGATGAAGAATTGACAAACACTTTACGAGATTTTTTGTATGAAAATATAGATGTTAGATATGAACAAGTAAAATAGATAATCATAAATTATCTATCGAGATTAATAAAAATAAGGAGTTATGAGATGGTTATGATTGTTAAAAGAGAACCAGATTCATCAGTAAATAAAGAAGAAATATGTAGTAAATGTGGGGTTACATTGTCCTATGTACCAAATGATGTCATAGAAGATTACACAACAGATTATACAGGCGGTAGGGATGATTACAACTATATTAAATGCCCTAATTGTGGAAGTAAACTTAAAGTTTATTAATTAACGGGGAGAAATAAAATGAAGTACTTAAGCATACTATTAACACTTGCCGCTGGTGTATCTTACTTTGGTTTTGATATAGAAGTTTTTTCATACGGGAGTTTAATTATATTTCTATTTTTAGCTGAATTACTTAGTCTAAAATCAGAATATTAATTATAGATAACTCAGTCTTATCTATCAAAAGGAGATAATATGTCGAAATTATTAAAACCAATAAATATGGTATTAAGGGGAAATTATGCAAAATTACTTCGAATGGGTTAAAGAAAATCCAAGAACATCGAAAGATACGGTAGGTACATATTCATTAAAGGTTTGGGAATATCAACAACAGAAAGTGGAAAGACTAAAAAATACTAGCAAATATATAGGAAAGACGGTCCAAGTAAAAGATCGAAACGATGGAATAATCGTCGGAACATCACAGCGATATAACGGCACTTGGGTTATACTTATTGATGGAATAAATGAAGAAATTCATGATTGTAATGTAACAAAAGATGGTTTATTTTTAGAACACACACCATAACCAAAGGAAACCATGAAACAAGACCAACTACAAAATCTACTATGTCGCATGGCAGGCAATATCTTCAACGAGAAAACAATGACACATGCAACCGCAGCAGAACATGCAATAAGAATCTTTTTAAGTGTAGAAAGTATATTAGAACAAACCAATAACGGAGAAGATCTAAACGATATTGAGGAATAATGTTTAGTATAATGGAAAAAAGAATACTTAAAGAAACGGCATTTTACGTTACGTTTTGTTTAATAGTAGCGGGAGCTTTAATATTATTTAGATCAAATTATGACATTACAATTTATAACGAAGCAGTTAATCCACATAGAAACCTGTAGGAGGGTAGTAAATGACAAAAAAATTCGATGTATTCTCTAATAAGTTTGCTCATGATATATTTTTACAAAAGTATAGTATGAATGGCCAAGAAACTTGGGAGGATACATGTAAAAGGGTGGTTGAAAATGTTTGTGGTCAACTATTAACCACAGAGGAAAAACAAGATATTCTCACTATGATGGTTAACAGGGAATTCATTCCGGGCGGAAGATATCTGTACAGTTCTGGTAGAGCCTTCCATCAGGTTAATAATTGTTTTCTATTTAGAGCATTCGACTCTAGAGAAAAATGGGCAGAATTAATGCACGACGCAACTGCGGCATTAATGACAGGTGGCGGCATAGGTGTGGACTACAGTAACCTAAGACCAAAGGGCGCGTTAATTAAAAAGACGGGCGGATTTAGCACAGGTCCACTAGCACTTATGCATATGGTAAACGAGGCAGGTAGGCATATCATGCAAGGTGGTCAAAGAAGATCTGCTATATACGCAAGTCTAAGATGGAACCACGATGACGTTAAAGAGTTTGTTAATATTAAGAACTATAGTGATCAATTAAAAGCGATTAAAGAAAAGGATTTTAACTTTCCCGCACCAATGGAACTTACTAATATTTCTGTTGATTATGATACAGAATTTTTTATAGCAATGGAAGATAAAAAACATGAGTTACATAAACATGCTAAAGAGATTTGGGCACTGAATTGTAAACAGGCATTCTCTACCGCCGAACCGGGCATGGCATTTAATTTTTTAAAGGATAACGAATCCCTTAGAAATGCATGTACGGAGGTCACAAGTGAAGATGACGGCGATAAATGTAATCTAGGTACAGTATGGATGAACAACATTACAGATAAAGAAAGATTCAAAGATGTAGTTAAACTATCTACTTTATTTTTACTTTGCGGTGGTATTTATTCTGATATACCACTGGATAAAATTAGAGAAGTTGGATTAAAGAATAATAGAATTGGATTAGGTCTAGGTGGAATGCACGAATGGTTAATGATTAGGGGTTACAAATACCAAGTTACACCAGAATTACATAAATGGCTAAGTGTTTACCAACAGGAAAGTGATAGTGCCGCTTATATCGGAGCTAAGAGATTAGGTGTGTCGATACCAAAGGGTAAGAGGGCCATAGCACCTACGGGAACCATTGGTATCTTAGCTGAAAGTACAACGGGCATTGAACCGCTTTTCTGTAAGGCATACAAAAGAAGATATTTAAAAGACGAAGTTTGGAAGCATCAATTTGTTGTCGATGGTACAGTTAAGAGGTTATCCGATAAAGGAATTGATGTTAGTGAAATTCAAGATTCTTATGACATATCATTTAAAGATAGGGTTAAGTTTCAGGCTGATGTTCAAAATTATGTAGACATGGCAATTAGTTCCACATGTAATCTAAGACAATGGGGTACAGAAGAAAACAACGAAGATACATTGAAAAAGAATGCCAAAATGTTATTGAAGTATGCAAAGCGACTTAGAGGATTTACTTGCTACCCTGACGGCTCTAGAGGTGGTCAACCATTAACCAGAGTTGATCTTAAGGAAGCCTTAGAACAGGAAGGTAAAGTCTTTGAAGAAAGAGAGCATGAATGTATTGGAGGTGTGTGTGGTGTCTAAAGTAAAATTAGTAGCAATAACACCAGAGTCTGAAAAACTAGTCATGTACTGCGCCCGAGTAAGCAGTGCAAACCAAGATTCTACTAACACAAAACTGATAAACTATTGTATCAAACATGGTCATTATTCTATTTTAGAAATGGCCAACATGGTAATAGAAATCAATACGAGTAGAGCTATCTCGGCACAAATTCTGCGCCACAGGAGCTTTAGTTTTCAAGAATTTTCACAGCGATATGCAAAGACAACAGGCTTCGAGAAATACGAGGCCCGTAGTCAAGACTTGAAGAATAGACAAAATAGTAATGATGATATGAGCGAAGAGGATAAAGATTGGTTTGAAAGGGCACAGAATCAGGTACATAGTAAATGTGACTACCTGTATAAAGAAGCGCTGTCTAAAGGTATAGCCAAGGAACAGGCGCGGTTTTTATTGCCCATGTCAACCAAAACTAGACTTTACATGAACGGTTCACTTAGATCTTGGGTACATTTCTTGACATTGAGAACTGGTAACGGTACTCAGAAGGAGCATATGGAGATTGCTGAGCAGATCAAGAAGATCTTTACAAAGGAATTACCAATAATTGCGGAGGCGGTATGGGGAAAGTAGTTGACAAAGATAGGCTAATATGTAATAATAGGAAGTGTAAGAAGGAAGTCGAAGAGGCTTACAATTACACAAGTTATCACCAGTTGGCGGTTAGAGACAACTTGGTTAAAAAAGATCTATGTAAGGAATGTTTTGATGAAAAAGAAACAAAATACAGGATATTGTAATTGTAAATCTGATAAACTTCATTATGGTAAGAAATCAACCACCCTTGAAGTTGTGCGCGATACATACCATAAAGTAAGAATGGATTACGATGACCTTTGTTTTCTTTGTGGTAACACTGCGCTATGTTCTATACCAGAGAAACCAATGAATAAGACTAGAGCGAAACATATTAGGCAATTTTTTCCAGATATCACAGTAAGTATCGATAACCCACAAGGGATTTTTATTGACAGGGAAGACGAATCGATGTATAATAACCCAAGTTGTGATAGAATCAAATATCGCAGCAACGGTAGGGCTGAACTAAATAAGAACTTCAATCGGGAAAAAATTCATGAAGGAAGGTGATAAGGTTACTTTGAATAAGAATAGTCAATATTACAACCCATTGTATAGTGTTGAAGATCATCCAATCAAAACTGTTGGTACATTGTATCATAAAAGCGGAGATGATCTAAATTTCGTTAAGTGGCCAAATGGTCGTAAGAGTGTTTATTCAACGCATGATTTGGATTTGGTTAATGAGGAACCTCCATCAATACCAACAAATGGTTGTACCTGTGATAGATGGCAAATGTTTAACAGAGGCTGTACTTGCGAAGGTGGACAAGCTGAATTAGAAAGGGAGCGCAAATGAAAACCATAACTATTGGTGAATTGATTGAAGAGAATACTAAGTTAAGAGATGATAATGATAGTTTGAAAGCTTTATTTAAGGCACTATATAACGGTTTGAGTCAGGCTGTGAAGGATGAGCATAAGGCGCAGATGAGGCAGATTGTGACTTTGGTGGGAGACGAGAATGAGCGATAAGAAAGCGGAGGGGTTTGATGAGTTTTTAACTAACAATATCCAAGCATTTACAGATGGTGAGTTGTTTGAAGCGAATGCTGTTAGGCAAATAATATTGTTTGTTTATACCCAATTAACCGAAAAGCACGATACGGAAATAGGGAAGTTAAGAGATGATATTGTTTCAATCAAAGCTGTTAATAGAAATGATATGGAAGAGCTAGATTTTTGGAACAAACAGGAATTAGAAGGGCTGCACAAGCAATGGAGAGAGGATCTAAAGGACAAGTTAAGATTTAATAAATTGCTAGACGAAAAACTCCAAGCAACCCAAGCCAAGCTAAAATCTTGTGAGATTGAAAGGGATGAGGCTGTTAAGTTAAGTGGATTAAGAAAAGATATATGTTCTCGATTATCTAAAGAGAAACTTAAAGAAACTGTGAAGCGCCACGCCCTTGAGGAAATTGCTAAGCAGGGGTTACGGCAAATGAGAACAGGGGGCAATTTCCCCTTTGCTATATGCGAGGAATATTTAAAGAAAATAGACGAACTAATGAAATAGATAATAACAAGTTATCTATCAAAATGAGGTAAGTTATGGAAAATTATTATATGGACTTGAAATATCATTTATGTGATGGAACTTACTATCACTTAGAAGGTTCTGTAGAAGGGACTGTAGATTTTTACATAAAAGATAATGAAGATGTAATACTAAGCCATCAAGCTATATTGAAAGATGATATTGAAAATTTATTAGGAATGTTTAAAAAAATGAATGAATATTTAGAAGAGTGATAGATAACCCTAACTTATCTATCAAAGGGAGTTAACACAATGAGTTGGAATCATGAAAAAAGATTATTAAATTGTCCATTTTGCGGGACTAAATCTGAAATCAATCACGAATATAGG
>Ga0233415_10000051_pt1 | contig 55138 bp, 67 predicted proteins | sample Na_anoxic_12_MG_FD_188631 | JGI IMG/M metagenome (GOLD analysis project Ga0233415, IMG submission 188631) | Seawater microbial communities from Saanich Inlet, British Columbia, Canada - Na_anoxic_12_MG | ecosystem: Environmental > Aquatic > Marine > Inlet | place: Canada: British Columbia...
GGCTGTAAACATGTCTCCAGTTCCAGTATAAGTTATAATATCTTGTTGAGGGTTATGACCTCTAATTGATGAATTAACACCAAAGACAATTCTATCCGTTCCGATATTAGTTGCACCAATTAAAGTGTAAGTTGTATTATCAGCTAATGTGATTACTCCAGTTATTGCTGCTGGTAAAGCATCACCAACATTAATAAAATCTGATACATCAACCTTCTTCAGATTACCTGTATCACCAGTATCTGATATTAATAGGAAGTCTCCACTTACAGCAGTAACTGTAGTTTTATTTGTTATAGATGTTTTATCTACAGTCAACACTCCCGATCCTGTTACTTCTCCCGTATGAGTGGCATTAGTTACTTTAGAACTGTTGACCGTAACCGAAGTATTATTGCTAACCTCCGTGTCGAAGTCTGAAATTGTGGAAGCGACTTGTGTACCTGTGTGATTCGCCCTATTCCTGTCGGTCGTGTTTGCTATCGCTTGTGCAGTTGATACGGGCTTATCTGCATCTGAAGTGTTATCTACATTTGGAAGTTCTATTGTGACATGGTTTATATCACTGACTTTAGCATTGTTTAAAACATGATCATCATATATTGCCTCAGACATTATTCCGGCAGTTGTGGCAGTAGCAGCATTAATTGTAGCGTCAGTTCCATCAGAGCTGGTTACAACTACCGTACTAGCATTATGTGTTGTAGCTAAATCAGTTGTTACATTAGTTACTTTAGCGGTGTTAGTATCAACATCTGCTTGTATTGTTGCTAAACTTGCTGCTGTGACAGCTCTTGTTGTGTCTGTTCCAATATCCACTTCAGCTAATGTTGCAAGCTCTACAATACCTTCTATAGTTACGGTAGCACTTACCTCATCACCAGTATTAGTTCCAGTAATGGCATCTAGTTTAGTTTTATCAGCACCTGTCTGAAGACCAGCTAAAGACGTTGTTGCTGCTGGAAGAGTTGCATCTGTACCATCAGAACTTGTTACTGTTCCAGTTGTTGCTGCTGTAGTGTAAGCTAAGTCAGTTGTTACATTAGTTACTTTAGCATTATTGGTAGTTATGTCAGAAGCTTGAGTAGGTGTTATTCCCACTTTTGCATTATTTAAACCTACTTCTGTATCTAAAGTAGCATGTGTTTTTACACCTATATTACTTAATAATAAGTGATCTGTTACTCCACCTCCACCAGCACTAATTGGAAGGGGTATTCCATCAGACTTCATATAGTAAGGTTCTACTGTTCCAGCCCCATCATCGTAGATATATTCTAAAGTTCTACCAGCTGCTGGAGCACTAGGATGTGCTAGAAGTACTGGTCTGTTTATTAATCCACTCATATTATTCCTTGATTATAGTAAATACAATTCTCCGTCGATAATCATGTCACCATCAACGATGGGGTCTTTGAGAATCAACACTTTATTTGCAGGGACACATATGTCTCCAGTAAATCTTGTTCTTATGTAATTAAATACTTTACCAACCCTATCAAAAGCATTGGTAAATGGATTAAATCTATAACTCATTGTATGTCACCTTTAAAATATCTTCCTTACAGGCATCGGTGTAATCAATAGTAACTGTTCTAACTGATACTGCCGATAGCGTGTAAGTAAATAGTTCTTGTGTTGTTGTTGGGTATGTAATGTCTATTTCATCATAATCTACACCAGGAGTTAATGTATCTGGCTTTACGGGTATTGGGTTATCTACATTGTAACTACGACCTAAATAATCAACGCTAAACATTCTTAGGGCTACAGTTGGTTCTTGCTCATATATAGCAGCCCAAACATCATCAGGCTTAAGTCTTACCTTATCTTGTTCTTGAGCACGAATCCCTGCACCATCAGCTACAGTATAAGCTGATATGTTTGTTCTTGATAGTAAATTTCCTTTAGGATTTTGTTTATCTTTTATTGGTCCTACCAAGAGTATGGTAGTAGATATTACTTTTTTAACTTCTAATCTTAAATCTAGTTGTGTATTGGAAGATAAAACAATTTTTTGTTTTACTTTAAAGTTTTCGACATCATTTAATGTAACAGTACCATCTTCTCCACCATCTGCTGTAAACAGTAGTGTGTCTTGACGCTCCCATTTGCGTTCAATTGCCATCTTCCCATACCTCTTGGATATGACCGTTCATATCCGAAAAATAAAAAGGAGGTATAAACCTCCTTCTTTATACTTTATTTAATTTATTAGTACCAGCCAAATATTTTGCCTAAACCAGCAGCGATACTTACCGTAATAGCTACAACCCCAGCTATCTTCATATACTTTTTTCTTAAGTATGCCTTCGCTTTAACTGGTTCTTCTAAGGTATCAAGTCTACCGTCACGAACAACGCCAGCATCACGATTTTGGATTACACCTTCTTTGTGTTCTCTTAAATCTTCTTCGATACGTCCAGTTCTAGCGTCAGATTGAGTTTGCCATTTGACAGTTTCTTCACGATGAGCAGAAGAGAGTTTTGCGTGTTCTCTCTGTTCATCTCTCATATCTTTCATTAATTCTAACATTAATTCAGATTCCCTACTCATTTAAACCTCTAGTTATGGTAAACTTACTGCTCCACCTTCGTCTTGAGCGCCTGACTCGTCAGATGCGTGTGTTCCAAGATACGAAATTTGAACTCTAGAGTTAGCCTTAGCATTGCCTCCAGTACTATACGATACTGGGATACAATTCTGAACAGTCATTATTGGTTCAGAACCTGCTTCAGCTTGTCTGTCAACCATCGCCAGTGTTATTGATTCTAAGTTTAATAGGTCTTGAAGTTTTGGAAACTTTGGAAGTATGTGACCGCCATTACCTATAATTCTAAAACCTGAACAGTTTACGCTCACGGCTTCATAAGAAGTTTGCGTGATTTCAGCAGCTCCGTATCGACCTAAAATGTGAACTGGTTCAGCTCCGATATTAACTGAATATGAACAGCTATCGAAAATACCAACTAGTACGTTGTCCACGTAAACTTTTGCACGGGCACCATTAAAAACCTTAGCTTTTGCCATTTCTTTACTCCTATTATTTTAAATATTGTCATTTATTCTTTCAAACAAATAACCTTTATGTTGTTTTCTAGTATTTATTAAGCACGATCTAATATGACCGCTATTTATTTTTAAATCTTTAGCGCATTCAGTTGTCATTAACCATTCACCAACATATTCGCCTTTTTTATAAACACTTAGTTGATTTTTCTTCCTAAAACTTACACGTATTGCTTTGTAAACCCTAAAAGGTTTTGAGCCGTTACTTATTGCCCATTTTTCGTCTTTAACGAGTTTTAAACCATTTACCCTAGCTATCCCTGACTTCTCTTCTTTAGATATTTTAGGAATTTGTTTTCTACCTAAAAGACTATTGCTTATTTTATCCCTAACAGACTGTGGCATCTTAAAATTCTTACCGCCAGGCAATATGTTGTAACCGTTTTGATCAGTTAAACTTTTAAACATATAGATGTAGTGTTGCTCTAAATAATTTAATTCGCTTAAACTATTAGCCCCATCAATCTCTTCTATTATAAAACTATCTTCACCGTATTTGCGGATAGCTCTATAGAAAGGATAATTAAAACTTCTACCATCTCTTAAATGCTGTTTCCACCTATCGCTCAAAGGTCTAATGGTTTGACCTATATAGACCTTATCGTTTACTGTATTCGTTACTTTATAAATTACCAATATTAACTTGCAGAGTTAGTAACTTGACTAACTTCAATTGAAATTGGTATGAAATAGATACCTGTACTAGGTTTAATTTCTAAACTAACAGTCATAACTGGACCGCTGATTGTAACTTTCGCATTCTTAAATCCAAGAGGAGCGTCGTCAGATGCTGTAATTAGTTTTTGTTTCTTATAAGAATCCATCTTAGAGGCTAGGAAAGAAAGCGCAGTAGAAGAATCTACGTCGGCTAATGACTTACCAGTAAACGCCGTATGGAAACTTTGAGATAGATCAAGAGATACAAGATCGACAGCATACATTGCTTGAATTGAGTTATATACAAAGTTTGTATCTTGCCCGTAAGATGTTTGGTCAGATACCCATTTGTTACCGCCAACCTCTTGCTCAAGAAACAATAGACCTGCGTCTAGCGCTCCAGAAATATCTCCTTTTGAGCCTGAATCAAAACCACTAGGGTCTGTGAAGCTAATGATGTTTGCAGATTTATTTACAATTGGTTTGTAAAAACCAGCGGTTTGCATTCCAGCAGCGATACAAGCAGTATGCCAAGGAAAGAAAGATTGAGTAGTTCCAGAAGAATCTACCTGACTTGATTTTTGCATTGCTACAGATACTCGAGCGCTAGCAGCAGTACTTGCTTCAGCTTTTGCTTCGGTATAGCTATCGTTCCAGTAACTTACGATTGCACTTCTGTGCTTTCTTACAGCAGCTGTTGACATTTTTAGTACGTGACTTTTAACTAAAGCATTGGTAGCTGAGATTGTATATGTTGAAGAGCTATCAGTTAAACCGTCTGTGATATCAGCGGTAGCGTCTCGTGAAAAGAGAGGGACTACAAAGTTAGCATTAACGCCTTCAATTGCAATAGTTGCCGCTACAATATCGGCTGCTACAGTTGCTCCTCTAGCGCCTGTAAACAAGTAGTCTACAGCTGCCATAGTGTCTGGTAAACCAGCAGTTGCAGTAGCAACGAAGTCTAAAGATACTGACTGCCCTACGGCTGTCTTAAAGTTACTAAGACCTTTCTTGATTTTACCAGGAGTAACACTTGCTGCAGTTGAGCAAATTCCAATTGCAGCTACAATATCTAATTGAGATGTTGGAGATTGTGATGAGCCTGAGTCAGCGCTAGCAGTGTAGCCTGTTCTAGAATTTATAAAATCAGCTAAGTCTTTTATGGTAGCATATTTTGAAATATCAACGCTTAGATTAGCTCCAGCGCCGGCAACAACAGTAGTTGTAAGGGTTGTTCCAGAGATAGTAAGAGTTGCGGTTGTTCCAACGTAGCCAACAGACATTGATACTTGAGCTTCAGCTATGTGACTTTCGTCAACGTTAGTATCAGCTCGTTTAATATCGATTTGATGTTGAGGCTCTTGAGAAGATGTATATAAACCTTCAGTTAATTTAAGTGCAGCGAGATCGCCAGGAGTACTGTCGATAAGTTCAAAAGATTTACTAAAACCTTTAGTGTGAGCTGTTGCATCCGTATCTGATTCAATTTTAAGAGAATCAGCGGCAGTACCAGCAACACAACTAAAATTTGCAGGTAGAGCCGCATCTATTAAGGCAATCACTTCTGCAATAGTATCGTAATCCCCAGCAGCTCCACCAAATACAGCTATTACTGATTCAGCGCCGCCTTGAGGTCTGATTGTAAATGATACGCCCGATAAAGCTCCAAAGTCAGTAATGACAGTACCTTCATGAGAGGCTCCAACTTCAGCAGCAACTTCCGTTACTTGGTAAAAATATCGATTACCGTCAATTCCAAAGTTCTTATCAGTAAGACTACCGTAAGCAGATGCTACCGTAGCGGTTGCTTGAACCCCAGCGTTTGTTTTAACAATGTAAATTCTATTGGCAGAGCCTGTAATGTCGGCGTCAGCACTAGGAGATGAGAGCGCTCTAAAAGCGTCTACGATCTGACCAGATAGGTATTTGTTTGTAACCTCTTTAAGTTGATCTGGAGTAAACCAGTTATCTTTAAGACTTTCAGCAGTATACTTAGCGCCGCCGTCAGCTTCACCTATAATGATGATATTACCGCTAGAAGCAACGCCAACTGGGTTAGACTTGACATTAACCTCGAAAGGCGCACCTGGAATGTTAGTGTTTATAAAACTTGTGGTGACTCTTTGTGACATATTACTATCCCCTTAATGATTATAACTTGTATCCAAAATGGTTAATACCTTCTTGAAATTTTTCTTTCTTATCAAAACCAGAAGCCTTAAAGTGCATCCAGATAACGTTTTCCAAATCTCTACCAAGCTTAAGCTTGCCTTTGATTTTAATGAAAAATTTCCTAAACTCTTCCCTACTATCTTCAACAGCTTCTTTCTTCTTTTGAGCTTCGTGAAGTAGGCGTCTTTTCTTCTTAGCTTCAGCAAACTGATCTTTAACTTCTTTATGCTCTTCAGCTACCAATGCTTTATCTTTCTTACTCTTAGCCATAATTATTCCTCAATTAATGGTTTAAAGCCCTTTTTTAGTACCAATACCTAAGAATCTTTCCATACCTTCGGTCTTAGCCTTTTTCTTCTTTTGAGCTTCCAAATCGTTTGGCTTACTCGGAATCTCTTGTCGTGGCTCGGGCTGACCACCAGTAGGACTCTGCATAGATGGATTCCCATCCATTCTCTTATTTAACCCTTTTTTTTTAAGGCTTTAGCTGCCATAAACTTCATCAGAGGTTTCTCTGATTTTTCAAAAGGTTTCTTGTCTTTTTTATCGTCTTTTTTCTCTTCTTTATCTTCAACGTCGTCAGAGTCAGCTTCATCAGACTCTTGAGCTGCTGCTTTGTCGTCTTTTTCAGACTCTTCAGCGTCAGATTCAGATTCTGTAGCGTCATGAGACTCTTTTTCTTCTGAAGACATATCTTCTTCATGCTCTGGCATATCTTCGTCATAGTCCATATCTTCAGAGTCTTCCGATTCGCCGTCTTTTTTCTTCTTTTTCTCGCCATCGCCAGGTTTAGTGACTTCGCCGCTTTCTAACTGTTCTGGACATTCAGCCTCATCATTGTTAGGCTCACTACCTGTTTCGAGTTCGTGAGAAGAGTTTGACTTAGATAAGTCGCTGTTTTTATACAGTTCTTCACACTTCTTAAGAATAGCTTCAGCTACCTCTCCTGCGGTGTAAGTTTTGTCCTTATTTTCAGCCATAATTAGTCCTCTATGTTATCCAATATACTAAAGATTGTTATTTATGTGTGTTTTTGATGAATTTCTTAAGTTTATTAATCCCTTTTTCGCTTTTAACAAAATCAACTTCAGATTTAGGTAAGTTAGGTTTTTTCATACGTCTCTGTTCACTTATAACCTTACGATGTTGATCTCTAACATCACTATTATTTTCTCTATTAGAAACAGCACCCCAATCGGAAGTGGCACGTCTTTTGTTTCCTTTAACATACGAGCCGGACTCTGACTGTCCAGGTTTGTTTTTCTTCTTGTCAACATATCTATTAAAATCCCTGTCAGGCAAATGAACACCCTTTTCTTTAGTTCTTTTTTCTTTATATTTAGCTTGCCACTTGGATTTTTTACCTTCAGACACATCTTGATTGTGTCTTTTTCCAGCTCTATTGCTTTTATTCATTTGAGCAGTTCTTTTAGGTGGGACTTTATCTTTAGCCTCAGCTATAAAATTTGGGTCCATCAAATCAGCAACTGCGTCTTTTCCAGTATCACCGTGAGCTTTTTGTCTAATTTTAGATGTAGAAGTTCCAAGCGCCTTTTTTATAGTTTTATGCACTGCCTTGTACATAGATTTTGCTATAAATTCCGCTTCTTCTTTAGTGTATTTCATTAATTACCTCTTATGTTAAAGATTGCTATTAAGCATCTTCATCAATCGTAACCCAAAGGTCATTATCTTCCTCTTCAGAACCATCCACTGTAGGTAAATTACTACAAACTTTAATACCAGCCGTATCTAAGGCGTCGCCTTTTTCGATAAGCTCAAAAGCCTCAATAACCCTATATGGAGATTTAATCCAACTTTCTTCAGTCTGTCCTGTTAGTATGATGTATCTTGAGTAGATGTTTTCAGACTGAAACGCATCATTCTTAATCATGTCAGTGCATTTGATAGAGCTTAGCTGAAAATTGTTGTATTCAAACAGCCCTTCTCTATATCTAAGCATAGCGTATTTAACTAAATTAAATAAAAATATAGTATTCATTGGGTCGCCGTGAGCATGACATCCAATATTGTACTGCTCTTGATTTATAATTCTTTCTCTTCTAGCTCTGTATATTTGGTATTGAGGTATAATTGCTAACTCATCAACATCTAAGTCAGAGTCAATATCTATCCTAAAAGTAGTGGCGCTTATCTTTTCTCTAATGATAAATCCATTACCAGTTTTTGGGTCTATAGCAACCATATCAGCGCCAACATGCTGAAAGCCACTTAAGTTAGCTGGAACTGTTATAACTCCAGTGGTTTTCTCATAGTTAGCTACTTGAAAGGGTTTTACAATAAAGGCAATTGGCTGTCCGATATCTGACGGGTCAAGAGTTTCAATATCAATATCTTGATCACCTAACGTTGCTAGAGAATCATCCTCATCAGACTTACCCATAGCTATAGTTACTTGAGGAAATGCTTCAGTATCGGTAACCAGCTTCATACTGTATTGAATTTTGTTATTCTTAATCCACTCTTTAGCTCTATTGATTTCTTCCTGACCATACTTAGCCTTTAAGATAGGATTATCTACAAAATCAGAAAAGATATCATCAACCAACCAAAGGTTCTTTTTGATATCTTCAATAGCCAGCTCAATCGCTGTGCGTATAATTACGTCGCCTTGAAATAGAATAAAAGACCTCCTATAAAGGGTTGTTTAATAATGATAATATTACTAACGTCGGTAAAAACAAAAAGAAACTCCTTCCTATCTTTTTATCGATAGTCCAAGATTTCCACTCTCTAGTAATATTAACTCTTTCACGACCTGCGATAATTAAACTTATTGTTTGTAATATTATCATCAAATCAATAGTATTCTGGTTATCCATATCTTCCCATTCTAATATAGCCCAATAATCGCAATCTATAAGCTATAAGTTAAAGATTGCGATTTAAGAGGGTGTATGTTTATATATAAGATAACTAACAAAAATAACAATAAAGTTTATATTGGTCAGACTATTTTTAATATAGACGAAAGATTCAAACAACACATATACGCTGCCTTAAAAAGAAAAACAAAATCGATCATTTATGCCGCCATCCGCAAATACGGACCAGAAAATTTCACTATAGAAGAAATTGACGGCGCAAACTCTATGAGTGAACTAAACTATTTGGAAACACACTATATTTACAAATTCAATAGCTTATCTCCAAATGGGTATAATTTGAGCAGTGGTGGTGGAAATAAACGTACACATCCTGAAACTAAAAAGAAATTATCGTTAGCATTAAAAGGACGTAAAATAAGTCAAAAACATAAGGATATCTTAGTAGATATACATTCTATAGAGATACACCAATATGATCTTGAGGGAAATTATATCAGATCATGGAAGTCTGCTATGGATGCTTCTAGATCGTTAAATATAGAAAATTCAGAAATCAACAAATGTGGTAAAAAAAGAAGAAAAATGTGTGGCGGTTTTATGTGGCGATACACTAAAGAAGACAAGCTAACTCCTTATAAAAGAGGCGGCGGCGGCAAAAAAGGACATAAAGGATACAACGCAAAAAAATGTGCTTTAGTTGATAGTTCTGGAAAAATTATTAAAGAATATGAATCAGCCAAATTAGCGGCTATTAGTAATAGTTGTGATGTAAGTACAGTGTGTAAAATTTGTAATAACAAATTAGAAAAAACCAAAGGTTTAATTTTTAGTTATATCTAGATAGTATTTCAGGTAATATTACTGTGTCGAACTCCTTTTCTGCCCACGCAAAAGCTTTTTCAAATAATTTAACTCCTGTAGCATACTTAGCACTTTCAGGATAAACCCACTTACCCTCCTCACGATGTTTTTCTGTAATGATTCTAAAAGTCATCACATCCCTACTAACCTTACCAGTCTTTTCATCTTTTCTTTGGTATATAGCAACACCCTTAAGAGGTGGGTCTTTATGTTTTTCTTTTAACCTAGCAGAATCTATATTAAACCTATGTAGTAATCCCAACTTAGGGCTTCCGTCTGGGTTGTGCTCTAGCTTACGATAGTTTACGTTTTCTTTTTTTAAAGCAGCTCTAATTTCATTTGTTAATGCTCGAGCCTTATCTGTTTGCTGTGTAGGATTCTTTGAATGCTCAAAAGGGATAACAGCATATCTCTTACCGTCCTTCCCAACCTTACTGGATTTGCCGTGAAGCAACTCTTCCATAAAACCAGTCTTACGCCCTTCTTCAGCCCATAACATACTAGCGTCTAAAGAGATCACATAAAGATTTTCTTCAAGCTGTTGAAATTGAACGGCGTCTTGATATTGTTGAGATATAGAGTTTAACTCAGTAGTTGCTAAGTCAAGAGTTTTTTGATGAGTCATTTTAGCAAGCTCACCAACGGCGTCTTGAAGCTCTTTAGCTAGTGACTTTTTAGCTTCACCAAAAGAACTTGCTATTTCTTGAACGTCAACGTCAAATCTTAAATCGCTCATCTACTCTTTCCAAGAAGACTCGCCAGGATGGTGTATGTCCTTCTTAGACTGTCTACCAGCATGTACTGTGTGGGTTTTATGTTGCTTCATATCTCTCTTATTATAGTTGGTAGAGATTGCGTCTCCATCCCAATCGGCAGACATACCAGACCTACCAGAGCGCCAAGACACTTTACCAGTAGTCCCATCTTTTACTCTGATCTTGCCATTTTTTACAGCACCAACACCGAGCTGTCTTTTAGGTACATGTTTTGTGCTTTTCTCAGGAAGACCTTTTTTCTTTTTCAAGTCAGGTAAAGCCTTCCTAACTACTTTTTTTTGGTTGATACCTTTTTATCAACGCCCATTTTTCTTTGAACATCTTCCATAGCAACATCAAGCGGCTTTCTACCGTCAGCCCTTTTTTCATGGAGCGGAGCTTTTTTTCTTTTAGCATAAGATGTATTTCTCTCTCGCCATGTTTTAGGCTTCTTTTTTACTTTCTTTTTATCGCCTTTAGAAAGAGTTTCACACCCCTTAATAAGATCGCCGTAAAGCTTTACAATTTCAGATTTACCAAAAGGTTTCTTTTCTTTGTCCTCATCCTCTTCTTCTTTTTCAGCTTCAGGAGGTAGCTCATCTTCCTCTTCAGGAATTTCATCTGGAGTTTCAGGAGGTAGCCCATCTTCTTCAGGAGCGGCTTCTTCAAACTCTTCCCCATCTTCCATTTGAGCTTCTTCAGCTCCTGGTAGGTCGTCCATAGACTCTTGCCCCATAACGTCTTGCTCGGGGTTCATATTAAGTTTCTTAGCCATTTCAATCATAGATCGTAGCATTAGAATAGTAGCTTCATAAAGTTTAGGATTTTCAGTCTTAGCCTGTTCTAGCATTGGTTTGTTTTCTTTAAAAGTCATTAGAGAGGCTGCTATATCTTGACGTAGCTCTTCAGTATCTCCCTCTTCGCCTTCTGGAGATTCTTCCTCACCCATGTTAGCGTGAATCATATCTGTAAGAGCAGACTCACCCTCTTCGCCTTCCATAGGTATTTCTTCACCCTCTTCACCAGGCATCATTTCTTCTTCGCCTTCCATACCTTCTGGAGCCATTTCTCCTTCATCTTCCATAGGCATAGCGTCTATATCGCCGTCGCCGTCAATATCTGTACCAACAACGTCGTCAAGCTTATCTTCAGGATTAACGTCTAAATCACTCTCGCCCAGCTCTCCTTCTTCAAATAAACTTTCATCTTCTTCGCCATACTCTTGACCTGGAATAGCTTCGTCTGTTTCTTCACCAACAGTTTCACCTTCCATAGGCATTTCTTCGCCTTCAGGAATTTCTTCTTGATATTCAATATCGTCGTTAGAGTCTCCAATTTCACTGTCAGGCAATTCTTCAGAAGTCTCTTCACCAAACTCACCAACAGCTCCGTTATCAACAGCGCCTTCAGGCATTTCTTCACCAGCAAACTCTTCTTCACCAGGCATTTCTTCAGAATACTCTTCTTCAGGAGCTTCTTCACCCATCTCTTCATTTTCGGCGTACTCCTCTTCCATTCCACCGTCTTGGGATGCAATGTAGTCGTCAATATGTGGGTCGTACTCTACGATTTGATCTTTGTCATTCATCTTGCCGTAAATTAAAGCTTTACTGGCTTCAGACATACTATCACCCATACCGATAGTAAGGGTTGTACCTGCCGATTCAGAGTATTGATTCTTTAAATTTTCAATGGTAGCTTCGTCAAAAGAATCTGCAGGAACTTTATAAATCCCTTCATCTCCTGAAGATGTTACTATTTCACCACCTACGGACTGTACCCATTCTTCGATAGCTCCGTGGGCGTCTTTTAGACCGCCTGTCAGTTTGGAAAGTTCTTCATGGTTATCACTAGCAATAGCAGAACCAATACTATCTCCAACATTATCACCATTAATAGCCAAATATTTAAAATTCATTATGTACTCCTATTTATTTGATTTTATTGCGTCTAAAAGCATAACTACATTATCTGTATCAAAAGATTTTGGAAACTTTAAGTTAAACCTACCATCCTCTGCTTTTTTTATTTTAATTTCTTTATTGTGAAACTGTCCAAAACACACGCAAAGCTTAAAATGGTTCTCACCTTTATAGAGCATGGTTTCACAGTCTGGGCAGTTAATTTCTTCGCCCTTATCAAGCTCTACGCTTTCCTGTCTTTTCTTTTCTTTACTATCTAAAAACTCTCTAAGTTTACTTTTTTTACTAGTAGTGTTCATAACATCTTCCTCAGAATCATCCATTACCTCTACGCTATCTTCTTCATCGGAATGCAAAGGCTCTTCTTCAAAGTCCTCTTCACACTCTTCATCTTCATCTTCATCTTCATCTTCATATTCAAATCTTTCAGATAGTCTTTCATTAATCAATTGTTGAATAGCATCTCTTTCAGTGATTCTCTGATCAACAACACCTCTAATAAGGGTGTGGAGCTTTAGCCTTTCATCGACAATAGCCTGTAGCTTATCAGAGTTATCGGGCTGCTCTTGTGACAAATCACTAACGTTGTACAGTTCAAAGGTAGACATTAGTATTAAACCAATCCCTGGTAGTGATCTAAACTTAAATTCGGTAATTCTCTTACCTTCAGATACAACGTCACCATTGTAAACGTCGTTTGATATTTTATTAACGTGTAAGGTAGCGTTTGCAAAAGGTAAGGGCAGTTCTAATACGCCGCCGCTATGAAGAGGTTTTAGGTTTGCTATTAAAAACCCCAATACGGCTCTTGGTACTATTTGCAAGGCTATTTTAATTTCAGCAGGGTCTAGTGTTGTGGTGCCGCCTAGCTTGATCAATTCATTTTTCTCAAGCACTTCAAAAATATCCTCACCCAAAATGTTTTTAACTATTTGGATGCTTTTGTTCATTATTCCGTCTTTCTGTAAGTAGTCTCATCTAGTACTGTAAAACCACCAACTGTAATAGCGTTGTGATATTTACCTACGCAAACAATCTGTCCAGTTGCTATTGGAATACCTGTAATGGTTTTATCCGCTACCTTAGTCCACTCATCAGCGTCGAAGGCGTGAGCGTCAGTTATATGTTGATTTGCAACGTAAACAAAAGTGGTGTTTGTTCTAACTTCACCCATACGAAACGTATCACTTGCACTGTGAGCTTTACCTACGCAATCTACGCCATAAGTTGTAGAACTATCAACGCCTGTTGCTAACACTATATCGACGGTTGGAACTTGAGTTCCGTCGCCAGATGTTAGGGTGACTGTATTTGTTGGGTTAGCGCCGTTCCAAGTAGCAATAAGATCATCAACATCATCAATGCTATCTGCAGTAAGGGTTATATTACCAGCAGTACCGGCAAAGTCTGCAGTAACAGTAACGTCTGTAGTTAGACCGGCAACTTGACCTGGACCGAAAATTCCTAAAGTTGACCCAACGATTTTAATGTAAGAACCGAAAGATACCTGTTCATTAGGCGTATATAGAGCCTTAATAACAGGCTCTACAGTAATCCCTTTTTGTGAGCCGGAGGCGTCATTATATATCGCATTTTGGATATAATCCATATCCCAAGTCATGCTGAACACTCGTTGGATTATGTTTTTAATTTTTTTAATCGCCATTATTTCTCCTATTATTTAAAGATTGTTTTTATATCTAAAGATGTATTTTACACACCTTTTGGTGTTTTTAAGATATTGAGGCATATTACCCTTAGACATATTGATATGATTAGCACAATCCGTCATGTTAATACCTTCCCATATTAATTTGTTACTATTTCGATCTATAACTTGAAAAAACTTACCACCATGATTTATTGAGGAGTTTTCTCTGTTTTTACTGTTTAACCATCTTTTTTGCATAGACTTTTTATGTTTATTCAAAAGCGAGATATTAGCAAACCTTTTCTTTTGAGCTTTTGATTGTGATTTTTTCATTTTTTCGATAGAGTCTTTGTGCCATTTTCCTCTCGAACCACCACCCTCTCTTATGTTATATCCATTGGGAGCTAAGCTATTGAATTTATGTATTAAAAGCCATTCTTTATAGTTTAATTCACTTAAACTATTTGCACCGTCAATTTCTTCTATAGTGAAATTTTCTGGTCCGTATTTTTGGATGGCTGATTTTAAAGCTGTACATGAATTAGAACTACAATGTACAGACCATCTTTTTTTAATGTCCTTTATGGTTTGACCGATATACGTCTTATCATTAATTTTGTTGGTTATTTTATATATAAACATAATTATTCAAAATTCTTTACATCGACCTTTACTTTAAACTTATTAGGGTCTATTGGTTGGTCCGGCGCTGGAACAGTCCTGTTGGTTTCATTGTCTTTGTCTGAATTTTGACTGTCTCCTCTCACACGTTGGTGATAAACATACTCTCTTTGAATGACGGCTTGATAAGGTAGTCTACTTTCTTTTCTAATACCGTTCTCAGTCGTTTGGCTGATTCTAAGCTCATTAACTATTTGAGCAATATACCAGTGAGCTTCATACCTATACCTAACAGAATAAACACGACCTTTACCAGTATCTGTATCTATGCCAGGATTCTTTTTTCCATCAATCCATCTAATATTTCCAGCGTTTACTTTTCCTCTAGTTATTCTAAAGTGAACGCCTTCTTTATACATAACACCTTGAGAGTCCATAAGACTTTCAACGCAAGTTACTGGAAACTGTAAATAATCATCCCCATTTGGATTGTAATTTACTCTTTGATAGTTAACTACGTCTTTTTCTTTTTTATCAACATTTTTTAAAAATATTCTATCGCCAGGACATAGGTGTATTCTTTCTCCGGCTTCTTCGTCAGAGTCTTCATTGTAAAATCTAGGCAATGTAAGTCTACCTTCTGATATGTCGATTAGACCGCCATCGCCAGCTTTTTTACTTTTACTGTTACCCAATATTGTAGCGTTAAACTCTCCACACTTTGTATAAATAAAGCCGTTCTCACTTAAAGTATCCAAAGCGTCGCTTCTTCTATATTCTCCACGATCTTTCAATCCAATTGGAGATGGCATGGCTCTATAGTGAACAAAACATGGACCGTAGGCTGTGACGAATTGATCTTGCTTGTCTAAGTTAAACGAAAGCTGATCTAAATCCATCGGTGATTTAGGTAGGGTGGTTGACTGTTTTCCTTTAGCGTCTTTTTTACCCATTTCCGATTCTCACCATATCCAGAATAGTTCTTCTCATCATTGCCTTTACATTTCTCAGCTCCGGCATACCATTCATTTCAATTATCTGCAGACACTTAACTAAAGCTGTATAGCTTGCTTGAGCGTCTAAATTTCTTTGCATCTTTGCATCAATCCCATCTTTTATTACTTTGCTGAGATCAACTACGTTATCCATTATTTCTTTACTGTAGTTAAGTTTAATTCTTTCATTTTACTAGACATTGCTTTAGATAGTGCCTGAGACACAAACATGTTAGGAGATATACTTTCTCTGAAAGAAGAGTCTTTTATATGTAAATCAGTACCGGCGTATTCAGTCTCTATTTTGGCAAGCTCGATGTTATTCTTACAAAGAACAAAGTCTAGGTGATTAAGTTTACTCATAACGTAAAGCTCTATACCTGCATTCTTAGCCATGTCTGGTAGCTGACCAGTCCTATCCTCTACGGAAGGAAGAGCCTCTGCCTCAGACTTGTATATTGCCGGCTCAAAGTCAGCGCCGTGTATTTTTTCTATTTGATAAGTTACTAAACCAATATGACTACCGGCGGCTAGAGCTTCAGCCTTGTTGCTGTTGCGCTCTTTTTTGCCCATAGCTACGTTGAAGCCGCCTTTTAACTGGACAACTTTTACGTCGTCACCAAAAAGCTTACCTACAACCTTAACCTCTTGAACTTCTTCAGGTTTGATATTCATTCGATACTCCTTGGCTTAAAGATTGCTATTTTAAAGCAACTTCCTGCTATCTAGCGCCAAGGTTTGTAAGTGGTTAGTTTTTCTACTCTTGTGACTTTTTCTTTTTGATATATAACCAGTAGCTGATCATATGTTTTTAGTTCGATTTTTTTTAGGAAGGGTCTCAGCTCTTGTTTTTCAAGCTCCAAGTCTATGATAATACTAGCTAAATCATCCCACGTCATTTCAGAAGCCACAATTCTGTGGTTTTGCTGAGTTCTTCTATCCATTAAAGATACCTTTCAACCATTTTTTTGTAGACTTGACAGGTATCTCTTTTAGTAGTACCTCTAGAGCCGCAGTTATATCTCAAATACCAGTCGTTATCTCTAGCTTCATATCTTTTCATGAAGCCAGCCAAAACTTTAGCGCCAGCCTCTACTGAATACTCGAGATCGCTAGTTAGTTTTTCTATATCAAATTTAAATCTTTTCGCTGTTTTGTAGTAAACTTGAGATATTCCAAAGTCAGTACAGACTTCGATCTCTTCTTTTATGGCGGCGTTGAGTTGTTTTACAGTCATACCTCTTTTTAACTCTACATCAAAAAAGTATTGTATTTCTTCGTCAGTTCTTTTTCTAATTCCAGTATGGCAACCTTTGGCTTTAAGGCTGTATCCGCTCTCCTGCATTAGAATTGCTGTGAAGATACGGCTTGGAATATGATACTTAACGTGCATATTGTGAATGATATCGGATAGTTGCATAGCGTATGTTTTAGCTATACGAGATTTGTTCTTAAGTATTTGGCAATATATAGGGTGTTTTTCGCAGTCAGCGCCGTAAGTGACAGAGCTAAATAAAAATATTAATAATAATAGCTTTTTCATAACATTCTCCTACTACTATAATACCATAATTACGAGCTTTGTCTACCCCATTTCTTCCATTTCTGGATTATAGCCCTTACTTTCTTTCATAGCCTTCTTAGCCTTGATATGAGCCATCATCTTTTGCCTGATCTTCTCAGCTAGGTCTTTTTTACCCATCTCTTTAGCATTAATATAGGCGTTTATGTTGCCTTGCAGCTCGTTTTTGCCCGAAAATGGGTCAAAAGAATATATACCCTTATCGTACATTTGCAGTTGATCTTTAGCGTGTTTTCGGCTTTTTTCAGTCTCAGACTTTGAACTAACACCTCTTTGAGGAGATCGGAATGGTTCAACGCCAGCTCTTCTAGCAATGCCGGCTTCCATTTGTTGAGCTGATTGCTCTGGCATACCGCCGCCGTGAGCGTCTCTCAATTCAGTTCTATGTTTGGTTTGATGTAGTTTACCTTTATATCCAGGCTCACCGATAGCATCTTGGTACTCTTCTAAACCTGCGCCTGGAGGAGTTAGCATTGCGTGCGCTCCTTCGTGAAGTAGCTGCTGATCGTGTGGGTCGCCTTTAGCATTAATAGTAACACTTGTCGGATTGTGAGAACCAAGGTCTCTTCTATTGCCGCCGCCAGTATCTGGAGTTAAACCAACACTTTCTAAATATTTACCGATTCTATCAACTCGATTTTGTTCATTAGCCTTACCATCAAAACCTTCCGTCGCCATTCTTTTATCGTGGATAGGTTTGCTAAACTCACCTTTCTTAATAGTATGTAAGTGATTCAAAGCCTCAGCCGCATGTTTTCTATATTCTGGGTCTGGATGGTCTTTAATAGCTTTCTCAAGAAAAGAGTGAATTCCTTTTTTATTTCTAAGCCTCATGGTTTTAGAAGAATGTCTATAGTCAGGGTGGTGAACTTCAATTACCTTATGATCAGGAAAATGAATAGGAAGCTCTTTTTTAATCTTATCAACAAGCTCAGTAGTTTTACCTTCATTTCCATAGTCTGACGTATGTAAAAGTAACGTGTTATCATTTAAAAGTTTAACAACAGGGTAGTGTGAGCCAAAAACATTAACAGTAGATGGAACTTGACCTGTCATCTTAGCCCTTTTAGAGCCTTTCATTTTATCTTCACTAGGCATAGAGTATATTCTCTGAAACATAGTCTTAGTGCTTTTTTTATCTTCTTTTAGGTCAGTAAGAGCTTGGGTTACTTTCTTATCTTCCTTACCAGGCTTATTAATTGGGTCGCTAGCTTCTGTGATGTGATCGTCAGGAGCTGGTCTGCCAGACTCTCTGATCATTTCTTGTTCGTGAGCGATATCTTTTATAGGCTTTGCAGCGTCTTCAGATTTTCCAAGCTTACTGTCATTTGTATGCCAATTTCCATTTATAATATGGTCTGGTAGAAGACCGGCTTTTTGGTCAGCATACCTAGTCTCAGCTGGAGCCGCTCTATTATGGTCTCCATGAGGACCAAAGTTTACCCAAGAGTTTTGACCTAAAGTCTCTGTTGCTAATGCTTTCTGAGCTAGTGGTGAGAACATTTTTTTATGTGTATTGTAAGCTTGATGCTCACCTTTAGCTCCAAAGCCGCTTTCCCCACCTTTGTGGTGACCGTTAATATCATGAACTATTCTGAATATATCGTTAGCTAAAAGATCATGACCGTCATGTTTAATACCAGTCTTTCCAAGCATAGGGTGGTCTTTAGGAGCGCTATCTCCACTACCAAAGCCTTGATCTGTTGGGTAGAACCACATATGGTTGTTATTTTTAATGTCGTGATGTAGCTCTTTAGAATTTTTATATGGGTTATCCATTCCAGGCTTCATTCTGGAAATCTTAATACCGCTATTCATAATATCATTAAATTGATTTTTAGTTTCACCAATCAAAGCGCCGTAAGCCTCTTGAACGTCAGGATTGTTAGGGTCGTGCTGTACCTTGTCGTACTCACCAGCAATAGCCTTGCCGTGTTCTTTGTTTATTTTAACTTCACCCTTTTCATGCTGGTCTTCGCTTTTAAACATTCTACGATGAGTAAAATTAACGGCGTTTGTAGGCTCCCCAGTACTGTCTTCATTAGGCTGCTGCCCTAGTTCTGGAGCACTCATAGGCTCTCTACTAGCCTCACCGTGAGTACTCTTAATACCGTTTTTCCAGGCGTTAAGCATTAGCTCATGATCGCCTTCAAACTCTTTATGTAATTTGTCATAGTGAGCGTTATGAACGTCATCTCTAAGATTTGGATTTTTATTAACCACTTCTTTAAGAGTTCTATTACTAAGCTTATTAATATAACCATATTTAGCGCCAAGCTCTGGGCTAGACTTTATAGTTTGCTTATAAACATGATGACTTAGACCTTCAGAGTACTTACCTAAGAACCAATCTTTATCAGCCTTATAGGTAGCGTCAGAGTATTCTCTTTTAAGTTTTTCACGCTCTTCGTCTCGAGAAGAAACATCTTCACCAATAGAAGCTGCCGTTCTAGCATGTTTTGGGATATTTTCTGATGAGAACTGTTCGTTAGCTGTTTGTTGAGAGTCTTGGTTGATACTGTGAGCGCCTTGAAACATTGCTAACGCAACGGCGGCTCCTTTAAGAGCATTCTTACCTTCACCTTTCTCTAACATCTCTAAGTAGTCTTCAATATGTTTCTTAAGAAGCTTAGGTGTTAGGTTGTATGTGTGACCGCCATGGTCAGTATCTGGCTCAGGCTCTATCGGAGCTGGAACTGGAGTATTTATTAATCCGTCGTATGTATGAGTTAAGGGAGTTTTGTTTATAATAGAATCTTTAACATTTTGCCTGTCTTGTGGACCCATAGAAGTCCACTCTGCTGTTTCATCCTCTTTATCAAAGGTACTTACAGACTGACCCATATCTTGAGTTCTTCCTTGATGACTGTAAGCCAGATTTTTATGGTGCTGTATGGTATCTAAAAAATCATCGTCATGAACGTCAGACATATTATGATCTGCCTTGTCTCTCATAACCATTCTTATGTAGTCTATATTGTTTACATGAAAATCACTAGCAGATTCATGATTAGCCGCCCTACTTTGAAATATTTGCTCTTGGTTTTCACCTTCCTTACCTTTTTTTACAAAATTACTCTTAGCATCTTCCGTTAGTGGTAACGTGTCTGAATCAGAAGGTTTAAAACCCATAGATCGTGGAACTTTTTTATAGCTATCTTTATAGACTGAATGTATTTTGTCAGAGCCGGTATGTTTAGATTTAGACTCTGCCGAATGGGTTGAGACTTTTTGAGCGCCATGCTTCTTGGCTTCTTTCAATACAGAATTAATGATGTTTTCACGCCAATTTTTATGGTGTGCAGAAATTTTATCAATATGCTCTGCTTTTTGCTGAGAGCCGTTTTCTTTCAAATATCTAGTAACTGTTTTGCCAAAATCTGACTGAACTTCATCAATCATCCAGTGCTCTGGGTCGGTTGTATCAACTCTAGCCCAAGCTATTGTGTTGTCATTGGTAGGGTGACCTGATTGTTTTGAAACTTTCTGAACGTGTTTAAAAGTACCATACAGGTCTTTATCTTCCTTTAGAGGAGCTAGGCTATCTGGGGAGTGGTCAAGTCTAAAAATTACTTGATCTCTCTTATTGATATTTTGCATACTGTCACCCCACTTACTGTAGGATATATCGTACTTGGTTTTAGGTAGCTCTGAGACTTTTTGAGTAGCCTCATCACTAGTAATCTTACCTTTGCCTTTGAATATCTTTTTCCACTTCTCTTTTTGGTTAGGGTAAAGTTTATTCATAGTACCAACGTCTATTTTACCGTTGTTGGCGTCGGCGTGATCTTTAACCATTTCATAAAAATGTTGATCTTCGCCATACTCGTGCTCATAGCCTCTATCTTTTATAGTTTTATTTAAAAAAGAACTCTCACCGCCGTCAGCTCTTTTTCTTTTGTGTCTATCATTTAACTCATTGAAGTTAGGAATGTGATCGTGTAAATGCTCTGGAATAAACCTTGTATCTTGATGGGCGTCTTCATATAAATCATTAAGATGCTCTTGATTGTTTTCTTCAACATAATTTTCAACAGCGCTATTATACTGATCTTGCCAATCTTGGTCTTCTCGGTTTGCGTAGTGTAAGTCATGACTGTGAACTAATTCATGATAATGTACGCTATCACTATCTCCAAGAGTATCGGCACGCCAAGCTAATGCTGCGTCATCGTATCTTTGCTGATATTCAGGGTGCTCTTCAACGCTATCATCTTCAAGATGGTTTATCCTAGAAGGACCGCCGTACTGATCTAGAGCTGCTTTTATATCGTCAATATGAACCGTATTAAGACGACTATCATCTCCTTTTAGTCCTAACTCATCCCAGCTACCAACTCTAGAAGCTTCAAGAGATTGATTAGCACGATTTAAAGGAATCATACCGTCAGAATATGTTTTATTGTTGTTGTAGATTTCGTTTAAAGCTTGAAAGGTTGGGTCTCCATAGTTTTGAATTGAGTCTGGATTGTCTCTAGTCCAATCATTAGCTGTATGCCTGTCAAACATTTTCTCTCTAACAGCTTCATCGTCATCGCCCTCGCCGCCAATTTCGGCTGCAATTCTATCAGAGTTATAATAAAGGTGATTATATAATGGATAGTTTTCATCAGCTCTATTTGAGGCATCTTCATGAGCTTCGTCCCTAAGAGAGTCTAAAACATTGTCAGGTAAGTCGTTTGTTTCGTATATATCATCTTTATTATCTTGATAATGTATATTTAAATCTTCAGCGTCGTAGCCGTGCTCACCCTCATCATCGTACCATTTTTGGAACATTTCAGCGCCATGCTTAGGGTCTATATTTTCATTATGATACAGATCGTATTTTTCTGTAAAATCCCCATGTCTTTTAATGTGCTCAATTTGTTTTTCATCTAAGTACTCACCATTAATTAGCTGGTCCCTAACCTTGTTATGGTTAGGGTTGTAACTGTGAGTATTCCAATTATCCCAATTTTCAGCGTCAAACTCTTCTTTAGTGTCAAAATCATTCGGGTGAGAGTGGGAGTGCTCTCCATGCATACCTAAAACTTCATCCATCCAAGTTTTTTTCCAAGAAGGCTCTGCATCTTTTAATAGTGCATCTATATGGTGGTACGGCAGTCTGTGAGATGCATGTGTTAGTAGGTTTTGGATAATATTAGGTTTGAGGTTTAACGATACCTCTGGTCTGTCGCCAAAAACTTCATCAAAATGGCTAATTGATGTTTTCTGTTTATTGATAATTTTAGAAATGTCGCTTCCAGATATGTTTTCAAGATTTTCAGGATTGCCTAGAGTTAAATCTATCACCTTGTCGTCAAAATGTTTACTATCAATAAGATGCTCTAACATATGTGGATGTTCTTTAGCCATCTTATACATATGGGTTTTAGTAAAACCTGGATTTTTTATAATATGCTCATCGCCATCATTGGCTAATTCAGATATTTTTTTAGGAGATAGGTTAAAGTTCCTCTTTATACCTCTCATTCCTTTGCGATATTGCATGGCAAGATCACGCTTAACCGCTATTATAGCATCTAAATCATCTACACCGCTATGTTGAGCTTCTAAATCTTCTAAGGCTGCTTCGTTGTTTTCAGGAGTGTCGTGCTCTTCTATCGCCGCCGCTCCGCTTTGACTATGTAGATTTGTCCACCAGCTACCACCCTTCCTATTGGTTGTTAATTCTTTATATTGATCTGTAGACAACTTACCCCACTTATCTATAAATTTATTAAAACCTGTAGGAGTAACAACCTTTTCCCAATCCTGACTAATTTGAGCGTCAGTTTCAGTATCTACATGGTCTGGAAACATGTCGTCCTGCTGCGCCTTAATCAAATCGATAATTTTTCTATAGTGTCTTGTCATTGCTTTTTAAACCTTTCATTTAAATTATGCAAAAACTCATGATTAGGGTGACCGTTATCGTCAGCATATTCTTTAGCTTTATTTTTTTCTTCTTCTAGGGCATGGTGATCTTTAGCAGACGTTTCTTTAAAGTCTTCTAAATGTATTGGGTGCTCACTATCAGGCTTCACTGTTTCAAACATACCAACCGCCCTACTCATATCTGAAGGTAGTCCAGAGTTATATATTCCACTAAAGCCGGAGTTTTTAATCTCAGCGTGAAAAGCCGGCTGTCTCATATATGGCATTATTTGTTCGCCATGCTTTGCTGTGAGCTTATCCATAGCTGTTTGGTATAGATCGTTAGGGTCTTTAGCAATATCGTATAGTTTTTTATCTCCCAAATTTGTAACATATTTTGATTTAGAGCCAGAAGTTACTACATCTTCAGGTTGAATCCCTTCAGCGTAGTAAAACGCCATTTTATGTTCAGGAGCGCCCTGCTTGGATTCAGAGCCAATTTTACGCTTTCCTTGAAAATTAGGGTCTATCTCTTCCAAGCCTTGTTCAGGAGAATAGTGAATTAACTTTGTATCAGGTCCAGCCGTTTCAAAAGGATGTTTTTTATCTTCAGATTTTTTTAGGTGAAAATAGTTATTACGAATATAAACTTCAGATTTTTTCATCTTACCAGCAACATCTTTAATGAAGTCTGATTTTTTGTGAGTATCTTCAAAATCAAATCCGTGAGTAAAATGACTCCCGTCTGCTAAAGTTGAATAGTAATCTTCTGGCTGATCTTTATGAAAAACAGTACTTTCACCCTTATGATGTCTACCGGCTTTATCGCCATTTATGTAGTGCATTTCGTGCTTATAGCCGTCAGATATAATAGACGACTCTTGACCTAATGAGGCTGCAAAATTATTTAAATGCTTATATGAGCTTTTTGGAGGATTATGAACTAAGATGCTTTTTTCTTTAGTCCCATACATCCCTTCCATACCCTCAGCCTTATAACCTTTTTGAGCTAAAAACTCTAAAGTTTCGTCGTGAGACATTTGTACTTTGGAAGGATATTTAGGGTTTTCGGATGAGAAGATAAAATGAGGTTTTTTATCATAAATAGGATGAGTACTTTCAGTTTTCCACAAACTTGTAATAAAGCTTTCTTTTTTACTAATATTTTGCTTAATATTCTTGTAGATGTTTTTATACATATATACCTTACTTATAATACCACAAAATGAACAAAAATAAGTATTTATATGTTTGTTAAATAATACTTACTGTGAAAAATCGATTTAACTCTAGCCATAAGCTTGTCTTTACGCTCTTCAAGCTTTTCAATCCTTTCCTTGTATGTTTGTGGACCTAAACCACTAGTTGCTTGAGATAAGCCGTCTTGACTTAAACTTTGAGATGTATTAGTTATTTGGTTCTGTTTAGCGCTTAATATTTCAATAGCGGTGATCATACCAATAATCTGATTAACAACTACAGGGAGTTTTCCCTCTTCCTTGCATAAACCAGAAGTGTATTTTATCGTCCAAAAAGCCGGTAGCCATTTATAGTTACTTAAGGATTGTAGGAAGATTAAAGCGCCGTCTGGAGCAGACGTTGCAATAGTTCCTGACGTTCCAAACACTGTCAAGATCGGCAAAAGGTTAATTTGCCCTTTATGTGCAAATCCCATTTCAATCCAGTCAGCAGGTAGTTTGTAAATATTCGTACCGTTAGAGCTTTCAACCGCAAACAGATCAACGCTTAAAACAGGCTTATGGTTCATTTTCCAATGTAGGAAGTTTTTGTATAGGTTTGAATCGTAAGGAACACGTTCGTTAAACTGCTCTCTCATTACAGTAACGCCAGAAAAAAGCTCAAACTCATTAATTGCTAGATTAATTTCGTCCTTCAACTCGTCTGAAGTATAGTCGCTTACATCAACGCCTTTTAAGTATCTTGATTTAAGTTTTTCTGGAGTCAATAAGGTTTCAACCCTACTTAGTAAGTTTGAAGTTTCTTCAGCCTCTACAGGGTATGATTTTTGGGTTCTAAGTTTAGAATCTGTTAAATCAGCCATATTTATTCCTCTATATATGTAAAAACATAACCTTTGTGTGATTTTTGCTTGTTAGTCAGACATCTCCAGATACCTGCCTGGAAAATACTTAAATCTCTAGCGCATTCGGATTGATTAGTCCAAGCACCAACGTAACAATCTTCTTTATTTTTTACTTTAAATCGCTTGCCGCCGTGTGCAATAGATAACTTAACTCTCTCTTCTTTGTTTAACTTTGTTCCTATTTTATGACTTATATATCCTATTTTTGCTAATCTCATTTTTTGTTTAGTTGATTCGGTATGTTTTTTACCTAAAGCTTTTTTTCTTATTTTATTTTTATGTTCTTGAGACAGTTTTTTACCTATTTGTTTTTGTCTCATCTTTTCAATAGAATCTTTATGCCACTTTCCTCTATTGCCACCACCCTCTCTTAAGTTGTATCCATTGGGAGCTAAACTATCGAATTTATATACTAAAAGCCATTCTTTATAGTTTAACTCTGATTGACTGTTTGCTCCGTCGATCTCTTCTATGGTGAAATTTTCTGGTCCGTACTTTTGAATGGCTCTGTGAAGGATAGAGCAACTTTTATCTGTACAGTGTTTTCTCCATCTGTAGCTTAATTTTCCAATAGTTTGACCTATATAAATCTTACAGTTAACTTTATTGGTCACCTTATAGATTATAATTAGCAGCCTCCATCGTTTAACAAATCTATTTGAATAGCTTGTTTAATGATGAATTTTTTATCCACACCATCCTCTGTTAGAGTTATTTGAAAATTCCCAGCGTTCGGTAGTTGGGCTGATGTTAAGGAAAATTTATATATACTCTTGTCGTCCACAAACGGTTGAGTTGCTGTAACCTCAAACACTTGACTGTCATCTATTGAAAAGAACTTTGCTTTAACCACAACCGCAGCTGCCAAAGAGATATACCTAATAGGGTATTGTTTAAAGGCAGAAGACTGTTCTGGGTCGGACTTTGTACTCCAATCTAAATCAACCAGCTGAATATAAATCTCATTTGCCTGTCCTTCAGCTAAACGAGCCTGATTAGAGTGTTTCCAATGGTTTTGGTCAACCACACTCTTCATTATTTTTGCACCAATACGCATGAGTAACTCCCTTAAAATGGCGGTATTTTGCTTTAAAGATTGCGATTTTGAGCCAGCTTATGGTATTATAATATATGAATAATTATTTAGACGTACTTTGTATAGATGGAATATTGGGTGTTGGTAAGACAACTCAAGTTGTAATCTTTCATAACCTATTAAAATCAAACAACATACCTCACAAAGTAATCTCTTTTAAAGAGGTTGACGGTACTGACTTTACCGCTCAGCAGCTTAAAAAAATATCAGAATATCTAAAAGAAGAGCCTGACGGCGTTGTGCTCTGCGACGGCTCTATTGCTATCGATATTGTAGACGATATTGTTTCTAACATGTATCGCAGCGATCTTTGGACCAAGCATAAGGATAATATTCAAGCTTACGAGTCTTTAAATAATCAATATAATTTTGTCAATGTTTTACTAACGCCTAATGATCTAGACATATGTGATCGTAGGCTTAAAAAGAAAGCAGACATGTCTGGCGAAGAAAAAGTAGAGTTAAACAATAAAGAACGACTAAGGCTCATTATAAATGGGTTAAGACAGTTTGACCATAGCATGTTAACTTGCAATGTGAAGTTTAACAACTTAAATCTAGATGGACATGAAAGTATTATGGACGTTCACGATCAAATATCTGAAATCATTATGAAAACTCTACAAATAAAAAAACCTTCCAAAGGAAGGTCTTCTCAATCTTAAATTTCTTTTGGTTTTACTGAGATTTTGCAGCTTTCTTTCGAGCCTTCTCAGCAGCTTTCTCAGCTTTCTCAGCTTCTTTAGCTTCTTTCTTAGCCTTGGCTGTAGCTTTTTTAGCAGCTTCTTTAGCCTCTTTAGCTTCAGCTTTTTCTTTAGCAGCCTTTGCTTCAGCAGCTTTTACAGCTTCTTTAGTGCCAGGTTTCTTAGAGAGTTTTTCAGACATCTCTACTTGACATTCAGCCCATTTTTTACGAGACTCTTCACATCCACAAAGAGCTTTGTTTACTAGCTTGTAGTAATCTAATCTTTCCATATAACCATCCTAATTAAATAGATTTTAATTTAAATTAAACAGATTTATAATGAACAATCAAATCACCAACAGCTGGCGCTACGGCGAATTCATTGTCAGTCGCTATTGTTTGAAGAGTCTGATCTGCATCTTTAATAAGAGCAACAGTATCCCCAACCAAAAAACCCAAAGTAGCTGCATCTGTGTTATCAGTGTTTGTAGCGATCAATAGACCTGCAATAACAAAACTAGAAGTTGTTGTTTTTGCGGTGTTGATAGCTGAAGCTGCTGTGCTAGAGTCGATTGCAGCTGCAATTTCTGTTCCTGACGGTGCGTCAGCCATTGCTACTGTTAATACCTCTTTTGTTCTGTCTGCCAATGCCATGGTTTCTCCTTTTTAAAAATCACGACTATAGTTTATTTACTATATGTTTTTGTCAATAATATAAAGATTGTTATTTACTTATGGTTTTAACTGTCCATCCAGTACTTTAGAACGATATTGTGCTCTACTGGAACGTGAAGGTTATCAGAAACTTCGTTTGGGTCCATATATTCCCAGTCATCACACTCTTTGTCAGGGTCTTTAGAGGCGTCTACCAGTTGATCTGGGTCTACTTTTACCTCGAAAACATAAACCATAACATCGCCATTTTTACGAACTTTTACAAGTTTCGTATCGATGGCATCTAGCCCAGTTTCTTCCTTACACTCTCTTATACATCCCAAATATGGACATTCACCCTTATCAAGATGACCGCCAGGCTGAGTAAACTTACCGTTATCGTTGCGTTTTCCCATTAGAAGATCGTCCTTCCAATCTCTAATTAAACAACATGCAACACGTTTGGTTTTTACCTTCACAGTTCTTCCAACTTCTTTTCAGCTTTGATCTGTTCAATATAAGAATAGGTTTTAGCAACGGCTAATACCTCTCTCTTATTCATGTTTGGTTCTTTATCTGATAGGAAACTAATCAGCTCATCTTTATACTGGTAGTTTTTCCAAGACTCTTCTGATAAGCTTTTGAGAACTTTTTTTCTTTTAGCTTTGCGTTTTTTTAGATCAATACCTAAATCTTCCACTTGAAGAGCAGCGCCACCAGTTCTAGCGCCAGGAGCGCCTGAGCCAATAGAGGCTGTTATGGCTTTTCTAACGTTAGAAGTATAAAACGCTTTTTCTGAAGCAGCCAACGTAGGATATTCAAGGTCTTGTTTTTTAGGTGTTTTAGGTCTTTTATCAAGCCTTTCTTTGAGGTTTTTCTGTCCTTCAGGTCTTTTCATTTCCCGTGCGCCTAAGGTAGTAAACTTTTCCTTAGTCTTAGGTGTAAAGCCTGGTTTTCTTTTAGCTCTATCTCTCTTCTTTTGTTTTGGAGACTTGCCTTGATCAACTAATGCTTTTTTCATTTTCTTCTCAGACTTTTCCCAGGTTTTTGGGTCTTTGTAAATCTCAGCTCCAGTTCTAGGTCTTTTCTTGTCGTAAGAAATTCTATCACCCACTTTCATTTTGTCAGGAGCATCTTTAGGAGAAAACTCTCTTTTAGGTTTTGGCAGTGCAGAGCCAGGACTTTTTTCGCCAGAATTAGGAGCTAAAGGCTTGAAATTACTCTTACTTTTAGGGTCTTTGTCTGGATTGAACTTGCTCTTGTTTTTATCCCACTTTCCAGTGAAATACTTCAAATCACCCTTCATAATTTCAATTTCGATCTGCTCATTCTTCTTGAATTTGCTTAGAATTTCTTTTGAAATATCGATTCCACCTTTCTTTTTAGTGCCTTGGGATGGAGAATCGAGCTGCTCAGCATGGGCTGCTTTATTGCATGGGTGAATAGTAGCAGTTACTTTTCTAGCAATACATTTTGTAATGTTGGAGCCTTCTCTTCCGAGTCTAGACCCTTCTATTGAAAAATTAATTAAAGCTTTGGTTTCGTCTTTATTGAGATTTTTATCGTATCTAAGCATAGCGGCAACATTCTCAGCCTCTTTATGACCAACTTGATCGAAAAGCTCAGCTGCTACGTATATATATGGCATTTTGACTTTATTCCAGAAATACTTATGGTGCTCTGTTTCGCAGTCGTCTTTTTTAAGGATTTTTTTAGCTTCTAGTATTTTACCAACAATGCAGGATGCTGTCTTACTTTCATGCTCCCAATTGATAACGCCTTCAGTGGTAAGAGAGCTAATATCAACACCGCTTATAATGATACGTTCACCGCTAGAATCTAAATGTTCTGACGCCGCAATACCATGCAGAAACGTGCCGTGTTTTTTATTTTTATCCATGGCTTAAAGATTGCTATTTAGCAAAATCATTCATAAGTCACTAATTTAATTAATTATTGTGGGAGGGATTTAGATCATAACTATCTAATTTTATTTAATTAAGGGTAAAAATCACTATACTTTAATTTATACGCAAGAAAACAAACCCTAGTAATAACACAATAATTGGAGGAAAACTATGGCTAAATCAACCGCCGTCAGCGAAGCAGCTGCTCGTGAACTGAAAGAAAAACTTGAAAGACGTGGATTTACAGTCACAGAATCAAAAAGTAACGGTTACGCAAAACTAACCCTTAACACTAACGAAGCTTCAATTTTAATTGAACAAGAAAGTGCAGTATCTGTAGACGTTTTTGGAAATGCTCTAGACGCATATACTCCACATAAGCTTTCTTTTGCATCTCGTAATGACGCTATGTCTACTCTTGTAGTTGCTCAAATTTATGCTGAACTTGGAAAAGTTGGTATGAAAGTAATCGTCAAAACCCACGCTACTGTTTTGGCTACCGCCGAAGCTGCTACTGGAGATGCTATCGAATTTAGTGATCGTTGGAAAACTAAAGGTATCTAATTCTCAACCAATAATAAAGGAGCTATCATGGAATACAATGAAAATGAAATGGCAAAGCTTATTAGTGAAGTTGAGACCGAGTTCAAAGACTACCTAACAAAAGCTGAAAACACAGAATCTGGAGAAGCAGAAGTACCTGCGGAAGAGATTGTTTTAGAAAAAAATGAAGATTTTGATTATGATGAAGCAGATATTTCAGAAATGAATGACATGTATGCGTCAATGACGAAAAGTGAAAAAGAAGCTCACTATTCTGCAATCAAGTCTACTCTCTTTGCTGAAGAAGCGCCGGCTGCTGAAGAAGCACCTGCTGAAGAAGTAAATCTTAATAAGTCAGAGTTCGATACTATAAAGACCGATCTTGAAACTTCTAAAGAAGAAAACGCTAAACTTCAAAAAAATCTTGAAACTTTAACAAGTATTATGACTAAATTTGTTAAAAAAGCACCTGTTCGTAAGGCTGTAACTCAACTTAATGGAATCGAATACATTAAGAAATCTGAGCCTGAAGCGCCGGCAGAACCTGTAAAGGTAGATGTTGACAAACTTACTAAATCTGAAGTTAACAAAATTCTTGTAACTAAAATCAGAAATGGTGAAATTCAAAAAACCGAAGACAAAGAAAATATTAACAAATTTTGCCACGGTGAAATTAAAATAGAAAAAATTAAACATCTATTATAGGAGGAAATAATGGTTAATCAACTAAATGATTTGATGAAGGCTCTTGAAGCCGGTCAATACAACGCTGCACCAGAGACACTGGTTCAAGGTTCAGCATTACAGGTAGAAGATTTATCTCCTGTGATGGAAAATGTTACTTTTGATGACTCGCACATCAAATTACAAAAAATGCTTCGTATTGAAGATGCCAAGTCTACTCTGATTCAGTTCAATAGACAACTTGATTACGGTATTTTTGGTGGGTCTGCCCAACATGAGGGTGGAATCGGCGAAGAAGACACTTCTAACTTTGCACGAGCAATTGTGCCAATGGCATACTACTCAACAGTTAGACGTGTAACTGTTGCTGCTAATATGATTGGCGCTTTCGACGGTAAGCAAGCTGAAAGTAGAGCATCTGACGACGCTGCTATGAAACTTGCTGGAGATATCGAGTTTGACGCTTTTAGAGGCGCTTCTGATTTCTCTAACGCTGGAGTTTTTGACGGTAACCCGTTGGCTTCTGCTGCTATTCCTAATATGAGAGGAGTTGATTCTCAAATTCGTGAGTCTGACGCTCTTTCAAATACTCAAGATTTAATGTTTGCTGAATACGGTTCTGATCAGTCAGTAATTGTATCTGTAAACGGGACTCTTACCCAGTCTTTTATTGAAGATGCCGCTGTTAAATCAGCCATGCAACATGGTTCTGCTGACAAGCTTTTACTTGACCCAGTTTCTTTGAGTCAATATAACAAGATTGCTCATGCTAAAGAACGTATCATGCTTGCAGGTTCTGCTCAAGAAGCTTCTGGTGCGAATCTTCGTACACAATGGACTTCTTCTGCTCTAGTATCCATGGAAGCTTCACGCTTTCTATCTGGAAAAACTAGACCAGCTAGAGCAAGAGCTGGAAGTTTAGCCGCTCCTGCAATCGCTGGAACTTCTCCAGTAAATGCTGCTTCAGTACTTCCTGCTGGAACTTATGTTTACTTCGCAACTTCGGTTAGCGAAAGAGGCGAGTCAGTAAAAGCCGCTGATGAGTCTGTAACAACTGCAGCTGGAGATTCTGGTACAATTACCATTACTCAAGTAGCTGGAGCTAAATACTACAACCTATACCGTTCAGAAGACGGCGGTTCTAGTACAACTGCCAAATTTATTGGTAGAATTGCTGACAGTGGCGCTGCTACTACAGTATTTACTGACCTTGGAAACAGAGAGCCTGGCTCGATTACTGGATTCCTTCTTCAGTCAAATACTATGGGACTTCACCAATTGTCTGCATATAGTAAGCTAAAACTTGCTATCAATGACTTGAGTCTTCCAGAAGCTCACTTTCGTTTCCTATGTTTAGCTGTTAAGCAGCCTCGTAAGAACGTATTGCTTGAGAATATTTCTGGTCAACTCTAAGATAGACTAAAATTCTTAATACGAAAGCCCTCTTTTTAGAGGGCTTTTTTTTGTCTTTTTTAAATCTGTGGTATTATATATCATGAGCGGTAGAAAGTGCATATATACTGGAAAAGACGCTGAAGTGACGGATAAGGTAGTACCAAAAGAAGGCGGCGATGAAGTTCACAACTGGTCTAACTCTGTCCCATGCAGTAAATATTATAAAGACCTTAAAGGTCTAAGACCTCCTAACGCCTTAGAGCTACAGGCTAATAGAGTGTTTAAAATGCTAGAATTAGCTAAGCTAGATGTTGGAGTTTACAAAAAAGAGCTTGCTAGAATACAAAAACAGATAGTAGAAACTTTGCCGGAAAACATCCAAAAAGCTGCAAAGAAAATTAAAGACAAGGAGATCGAATTAGCGTATATTGAAAAAGAAATTCAAGAGGTTGATCTTGATAAGGTTTTAGATTCAAAAAAGATGGAGTGGTAGTGGCTAGTTTAGTAGGAAAAAGTAAATTTAGCGGTGTTTATGTAAACGGTAGTAAATACTGCAGCCCTTCTAGAAAACACTATAGACCTTACCATAGATGTATTAACAAAAAAGAGTCTTTATTTGACAACGATATTATATGGATTGATGGTGGGGTGAAACAAAAAGAGATAGGTATTAATAAAGAGCGCTGGAACAATAGTAAACCCTACTATTATAACGACTTTAAAGATGGAGAATACCCGTGGTAAAAGAACAGCTTGGTCATTTTAAAACCCTAAAAGTAACTTCTCTAGAAGAGCTGGTTGATCGTAGTGTTAAGGATATTCCAGAGTCTGATCTAACAATTCAAACAGATACCCATTTAGTTCAGATGGAGTATAAAGAGTTTGAAGGCGATAAGAAGAAATTCACCATTAAGCCTGGCTGTTTTATAATGACAGAGACTAATATGGGGATGATCTTAGAAAAATTCCAACTAAGAGAGTATAACTTGTTAAAAACAATCGATAATACGTCTGCTATTATTGCTGAAAAAGACAAGTTCTTTAACAAATTAGACGTATACAAGAGGCTAGGTAAAACAGACCCCAAAAGAGCAATACTGATAGCCTCTCCTCCAGGCGTCGGTAAAACAGCTGCTATTAATGACGTTTGTAAGGCTATATTAAAAGAGGAAGGTTCTACTGTTATTCAGTGGGATACTTCTGAGATCAAAGCTTGTTCTGTTAATAAGTTCTTTTTAAACAGATCACAGTTTAGCAAAGATGTTAAAAAATTAATTTTAATTATTGAAGATGTTGAAGGCGGTACTAGTGAAGAAGACTATTCTGCTAGAGGCGTAAACTCATCTTTATTGAACCTATTAGACGGCGTAGGTAGCCCTTTTAAGGGCGTTCCGACTTTTATTATAGCTACTACTAATAATCCTGAAAGGACCGTAGGAGCCTTAATAGATCGCCCAGGACGCTTCGATAAAGTGCTTGAGATGAAAACTCCAAGCGAAGAAGAGTGTAGACTGCTTTTCGCCTTTATTATGAAGGCTGATGAGTTAAATGATAGTGAAAAAAGAGCGGCTATGAAAGCTCATAAAGGCAAGTTTTCTATTGCTCATATTGAGGAAGCTGTAATAAGGTCTTTATTGGATGATATCACGGTTGAAGAAGCCGTTGACGAACTGTTAGCTCACAAAAAACGCTTTAAAGAGGCTTTTATGGATACCAACAAAAACGGTATTGGATTAGGGTAAAAAAAACACAGACTCTTGGGGAGAAAATTATGAAGAATGAATGGAAGTGTTGTGACTGTCCTAAAATTGTTGCTGATAAGCATGAAGTTTTATATAGTTTTACACAGTATGGAAACAATGAGAAGAAAAAAGCAGATGCTCTAAAAGGCAAGGAGCGCTGTAAAGAGCATTTTGATAAGGTTGAGGCTAAGTTTAGTCGTTAGCCTCTTCTAACACTTCACGTATATTGTTTTGAAAATTTTCTCTCTTTTCGGATTTTTCTTTAGAATTTTCTTCTTCTCTTAACTCATTCCTTAACTCTTTGAAAAATAGTTTTCTCTGATCGTTGGCGTTGTTTTTACAGTTTAACAACTCTTCCCAATTATCTTCATAATAACAGTTTTGAAAAATTAACTCTTCATACTTACATTCGCTTATTTTTTTAGCGTAATAATAGTAATCGCCCTGTAATTTTTCTGCCGAATCATAGCAGGATTCAATAGTTTGTTCAACCATTAAAGGGTCTTTTAATATCGGCTCATCCTCTTCTTCTTTTTCAAGCTTCAAAACCTTTTTAAAATCCTCTGCAGGAGGCTCTGGTACAAAAGTCGGCTCAACCGCTGGTTTTTTAATAGGCTTAATCACAGGTACTGAAGGGCATGTAGGCTTATCTTGAAATTCTATGATAAGCTTACCGATCTTAACAGTATCTAGCCTTTTTAGTTGGTTTAATTTCATGCCGCCGTAAAAGGCTAACCCTACTGAAAGGATATACATAGTCGCATCTTTAAGCATTCTTCCTCCTATAGAACATATCCATTATATTCATACTTACCTGAATCTAGGCGGTATACTTGGATATGTAGTTGTTTCTTTTTGTGACCGATATCAAAATGAAATTTACGATACTCACCATACTTAATACCTCCCGTAATCATGGGAACTTGGAATTTGTAAGTTTTACTTACATCATCAAATAGGTGCCATAAAGTATTGTAGTGAACTTGCATTAAAACCTCCGTCAACATTAGTATAAATGAAAAATAAATTTAAGTCAAGCGCTAATTTTAACTAAAACTATGGTATTATAAGGTATTATAATTCAAGGAGAATGCACATATGTCAGTGAGAAAGGTAAAAGCACCTGCTAAGATGTTTACTAGTGATTTAGAACACTTAAAGGATGTTATCTATCATACGGTAGATAAAGTGGTCGGAATTGTAGGTCGCTCTCTAGGTCCAGGCGGTAGAAATATTATTATTGAGTCAGACCTACCAGGAATTCTTAATAAAAATACAAAAGACGGAGTTACTATTTTCCGATCTCTAGGCTCTAATAACGCTTACGAGCAGTTAATTATTGAACAGATTAGAGATGTTGCGGTTAGAACCGTAGGAGAGGCTGGAGATGGAACTACAACATCAACAATATTAGCCGGCTCTTTCATTCAAAACCTATTTATATTTTGCAAAGATAATCCAAAATACAACCCTCAAAAAGTTACTAGAATTATCAACAAATGCTTAAGAGATGTTATGATTCCTTTTATTAACGAATCTTCTATTGAGATCACTACCAAGAATCAGAAGCTATTGGAAAAAGTAGCGAACATATCTGCAAACGGCGACGGCGAGATGGCTGAAGCTGTTATGGAGGCGTTTAAAATTACAGGGTTTTCAAGCTCTTCTCACGTTACTATTCAAGAAATGTCAGGTCCGAGTGGAAGCTATGACGTTAAATTGATCGAAGGCTTCCCTATCGATAAAGGGTATGAAGAATCTATTGGTAAATTTCATCAAGCTTTTATTAACGATCAAGCTCATCAAAAATGCCAACTTGAAAAGCCTTTATTTGTGCTGTTTGATGGTAAAATTACAGATATTGCGCAAATCAACCCTATGCTTCACACTATTGGAGAGGCTTATGTTTCTGGGAATACGGAGTTTAAAAACGTCGTAATAGTAGCTCACGCTTTTTCAGAGCAGGTGTTAAACTTTTTATCGTTTAACTTTCCAAATTCAGGTACTATTAATGTAGTTCCTTTGAAAACTTCAATTTCACAGCTAGCCAATTCAGAGCTTCATTTTTTAATGGACTTGTCGGCTTTTACTGGAGCAAAGATTTACGATATGCAAAACCCTTTAGATGTTTATTCAGAGGATGACTGGGGCGCTAACGTTGATAAGATAGAAATTCATCGCTTTAGAACAACCATTACTGGAACTCCAGAAGATATTGACATTGAAGTAAGGGCTAATGAGATACAAACTCAAATGGACCAGTCTGAATCTAAAATTGAAAAAATCCTTTTAGAAGAGAGGCTAGGTAAGTTGACTAGTGGTATTGCTCAGTTGAAAATCTTTGGAGCCTCTAATGGAGAGCTTAAAGAGAAGGCAGATAGGGCTGAGGATGCTGTATGTGCTGTTAGAGCCTCTATTAATCACGGGTGCTTACCTGGAGGCTGTCGTGTTCTTTTAAATCTTTGTTTGGAGCTTGGAAAGAGTCAAGACGAAGCTATTAGACATGTTGTCGTACCCTCGCTAGTGTCTCCGTTTTTTACCTTACTTACGAACGCCGGATATGATGACGACGAGATGGAAAAAATATACGACAAACTGATGGATAATACTAAAAAGGTTTATGACGTAGATAGCGCTAAGTTTGGAGACCCTAAGAAATTAGGGGTTTTTGACGCAACACTAGCCGTAAGACAGGCTCTAACAAATGCAGTATCGATAGCTTCAGTTATGGGAACTCTAGGCGGTATTGTAGCCTACCCAAGAGATCACGAACTGGAAAGGCAAGAGGCTAGAGACGTGCAGAGCCATGAAAGGACTTTAGAAAATTCAAACGACTATATTAACGAAGCTAATCAGAGAGGATGATTATGAAAAATTTTATTGCAAAACTATTTGGGCTACTTGGTTTAACTACTAAGTCTGATTTTGAAGCTCTACAAGCAAAAGTGCTTTTATTAGGAGATGAGAATCGATCTTTGAAAAAATCAAACGAAGAATTTAATGTTAAGTTTCAGTCGCTTTCTGACTTAAGAAGCGATATGGCAACTTTATATTCAGAAGTTGCTGCTGATATTAAGCGAGTAGATGCTAAGATTGGTATGGTTAAGCCAATATTAAAGGTTGAAGACCCTGAAGCTGTTGATTTTATTAAGGAAATCCTATCAAGACACGATAAGCAAATTACCAACCAGGCGGCTGGTATTCAAACAAAAATATTACAACTCAATAGTGTTGAAGGTAAGGCTTTAGCTGCTATTCAGCAAGTGAAGATCGATTCTGCTAAGTTAAACAATATCCTTAACGGCTTAGGTCTAAATGACCCAAGCAGTGAAGAATTTAAAAACTTTAAAGACACTCTTAGTGGAAAGTCAGAAATAGTAGGATAGTATGTCGTCCGAGTCAGAGGTAGAGTTTGAACATAAGTGTGACTACGTTTTAGAGCATCTCAATTCTGCTGAAGAGTTGAGGGATTGGATGTATGTTTATTTGGATTTATATTTTCCAAATGGAATAGTCTATCCAACTTCAACGCACGGTCCAGTTGAGGCTATGTGGCGAATATATGAGCTAATGAAGACAGGTAAGAGTGAAGACATCCCTCAAGCCTGTATGTTAGCCTCTCGAGACTCTTTCAAAACCCTTGGTGCAGCCGCACTAGAAATCCTTTGTATGCTTCATTTTCGTATTAGCGTTGCTCATATGGCTGCGATTAGTTCACAGTCAGATAAGGCTATTCAGTACGTAAACGCAATGTTTCGTAAGCTGAGACCTTATTTGAATGCTAACGGTTGGAAGCAGTCTTCAGACAATAAAAAGATGATTGCCTGGCTGACTGATGACCTACAAGAGGTTTATATTCGTATCGTTATTGCTACTATTGCTGGCGCTAACTCAGAGCACGTTCCAATGTTGTTTATTGACGAAGTTGACGTTGTTCAAGACCCTAGAGCTTTGAAAGAAGCTAAAATGATTCCTTCAGTCTTTGGTAAGTGGTTTCCTTTAACAGTATATTTATCAACACGTAAGTTTGCCGGCGGTTTAATGGAAAAAACCCTAAAGCAAACTATTCAAGCGAATGGTGAGATATTACGTTGGAATATTTTGGACGTTACTGAGAGAATCTCTCATGACGTTGCTAAGGTTGATGAGCCAAAACTAGTTAGATACATTTCTAGAGAACTTCCAATGGAAACTCTTATGGAAAGCGACTGGCAAGTGTTGCCAGATGAAATTAAGCTAAAATATGAAAAATTCTTAGCATACGCTGGTATTGCAGATCACCCTTTACTTCCAGTTATGAGGAATTATTTAGTAGATAGACCTCAAGAAGATCACGGCGGCTTGTTTAAAAAGCTATCAGCTACGTTAAACAACTTTCGTCAGATTGATTCTGATATGGCTGACGCTCAGCTTTTATGTAATAAACCATCCTCAAGCGGCTTAGTTTATCCTAGGTTTGATGAGGTTAGAAATATTTTAAGCGTTCAACAGGCTTGGGAAAGAATATCAGGGTTAGATACTCCCTGTGATTTTAACAATTTAAGACAATACTTACTTGATCTTGGTACTGAATTTATCGGCGGCGGCGACTGGGGTTTTACAGACTACACCTCTCTAGTGGTTTTAGCTCTTTTGCCTGGCGGTGAAGTATGGCATATGGAAACTTTTGCTATGCAAGGCTTAGAGGTTGATGATATTGCAAAATACGGGGCTGAGCTACAAGATACTTGGCGAGTATCTAGATGGTACGTTGACCAAAACTACCCTTCTTATATTAAGACTTTAAAAAGAAAAGCCAGTATGAGATGTCCTAAATTTACAAAAGACGTAGCCGCTGGAATTTCAGCTTTACAGGGTAAATGCGTAAACTCAACAAATATTAGAAAATACTACGTTTTAGACGTTCCGAACAATCATCAAGTAAAAGAAGCGTTTGGAGAGTATCGCTGGAAAATAGACGGAAAAGGTGAAATTATAGAAGGCGTTCCTTTTCACGATAAAGACGGAGTTTCGGATATTATGGACTCTATTAGATATCCGTTTCAAAACCTCTTTAGTAAAGGCGCTAAACCGACTTTTGGAGTTGCCGGCGCTGAGACTCATGACAAGCAAAGGACGTTAATTGCTGAAGCTAAGGATTTAACTGAAATCGCCAAAAACGTCAACCAAGACCTTATGAGGCAAAAAATCGGTAGTCTAGCTACTAGCAAAGCTCCTAGTTCGCCCAAAAGTAAGGCGAAGAAGAAGATTTTGTGGTAAAACGGCGCAAAAACGGCGTCTTAACCCTTAATCTGACGAAAAAAAGACAATCTTTATAGAATACATACCTAATCGGAGAAAACATGTCAAGTTCCAAAATGAATTTATTACAACATTTAGCTATTTATCAAGACACAAACGCTTCCAGTAACCCTAGTAAAAATCTTACAAAATGGACGTTTGACGAGCAAGGCTTAGACGTTGGAGAGGCTGAATCTAAATCAATCACACTACCGGCTGGGGAGACTTTAAGTCTATTTTCTGGGGCGGTGACTGTATCTGACGACGGAACTACAACCTACGATATTGCGCTAAAAGCAGGTACTGCTAATACTTATACGATCAGTCATAATGGCGGTACTGCTCCAGCCTTTAGAGCTGCTAGAACTGAAGGCGCTGACGCCACAACCGAAGTAACGGTTACTAAAAACGGACCTATATTAACATTCACCTCTACTGGAGGAACTGTTTTTAATCTTATTGCTGGAGGAGTTATTGTTGGTGACGACGTTAGGATTGGAGCTGGTTTTGATACGCTAAATCAAGGAAAGTTCAAAATATTGGCACTGACAGCTACCAGCTTTCAAGTCGAAAACGACGCAGGACAGGCTGAAGGTCCAATAACCTTGGGAGCATCTTTTGCTACCGTTGTTCAGGTATTCTCAGCCGCTGGAGTTCAAGTTGATGATAAGGCTAAGTTGACTGGCGGTTTTTCTTCTTTAACTTTAGGTACTTATCTAATTACAGACGTTAATCCAGACTATATTGAAATTTACAGCATTAAAAGCCTACCTGCAGAGACTGCGGTTACTACTCAACTGACGATTTACAATAGCTCGAAACAATTCATCTACGTTGAGACTGATAAAAAACTCTCAGTAATTATCGATAGTGTTTCTATAGGAAATATCGAACAGCTAAGCGCTGGAACGGCTCTTAAAAAAGGGCTTCTTATGAAAAGCGGTGAGATGTTTCAAGCCTCTTTAACGAATGAGTCTAAAGATTCAGCGTGTATTTTCTACGTAACAGCGGAATAATCTATGAGCGATGATAAAGATAAAAAAGGTATAATTCTTGATAATGTCAATCCTACGCCTCAAGATATTCAGGATAGTTTTAATACAGCTATATTGAAGAACGCCGGAGGCGGTCACATATCAGAACTAGTTCAGCACGCTATGGGTTCTGCCAACAAAAGGCGTAAAATCCCAAGACTAGCTCTTACGGAAAACCCTCTTCATAAAGATCACTACGCCGGAGTTTATAAGCTAAAAAGAAAGCTCCTACCTGATAGTGTTATTAAGACTATCCGTACTAGCAATTTACTAGTTGCTGCGATTCTACGTGCCCGAGGTAATTCTATCTCAATGTTTGGTCATATTAGAAAAGATCGACATGATTTAGGAATTGATGTTATATTAAAAGAAGAGTTTACCAAAGTTATCGAACCAGAGCAAATGGTTAAAATCCAAGAGCGTATTGATCGTACCTTAAAGATTTTAGTTAACTGTGGATATACCGAAGATTTAGAAGAAAGAGAAAAAACTACCTTACCTGAGTTTATGGACGTTCAAACTCGAAACGCACTGTCTTTTGGTAGGTTTGCTACTGAGATTATCTATTCTGACGATGATAATAAAGAATTTCACCGTTTTAGAGCCACAGATGCTGGTACGATATATCCTTCTGTAAAGGAAGGTGAGGCTGCAGAGTCTGTTCGTAGAAGTTCAATTAAACTAATCCAAGACATGACTGGCGTTAAGATTGATACAGATATATTAGAAAAAGATCAATACGATTGGATTCAAGTTGTTGAAGGCTTCCCAAGACAGGCTTTTACTCCTGAAGAGTTGATTGTTTACAACATGTATCCTTCAACCGACGTTGAGCATAACGGTTTTCCAGTAACGCCTTTAGATACAGTTATTAATGCAGTTACAACTCACACATCTATTGAAGTTTATAATAAATTATATTTTCAAAACGGTAGAGCTGCTAAGGGTATGCTTGTTATTCAATCAGACGAGATTGATCAGTCCGTTATTGACGACGTTAAGCAACAGTTTAATGCTTCTATTAACAATGTTGAGAATTCATTTAGAGTACCTATATTTGGCGTATCTAAAGAAGATAACGTTGAATGGATAGATACTGTTGCTAACAAGAAAGACGGTGAGTTTGAATACTTATTTGACCAAACCACTAGAAATATCTTATCGGCGTTTAATATGTCTCCAGACGAACTGCCTGGATTTACCCACCTATCTCGTGGTACTAACCAACAGGCTTTATCAGAGGCTAACAATGAGTGGAAACTAACAGCCGCTCGAGATACAGGTATTAGACCTTTAATTAACCACTGGGAAAACTTTTTAAATAATAAAATCTTTCCTCTAATTGACCCAGAACTGTCTCAACTATGTGACGTTGTTTTAGCAGGTTTTGACGCTGAAACTAGAGAAAAAGAAGGTCAACGTATCCAAACAGATATGCCAATTCACATGAATTATGATGATGTTTTGGAAGAGGTTGATAAAGAACAGGTTGGACCGTCAATAAGCGGTACTATACCTTTTAATGAGTTTTATAGGGCTGCTATAGATACCTACAATACTGTAGGAGAAGTTGAAAGTACTTTTCTAGACAATCCTGGCGCTATAATGGACCCAATGCTACAATATAAAAGAGATCAATTCTTTTTTCAATGGGTAGAATTATTGGCTGAATATAACCCAAATGCTCTACAGGCTTATTTTGCCGGTATGGACGGTGAATCTAAAAAAGAAATTATGGATATGTATTTACAAGACTACCTTGAAGAAAACGACGTTAATAATTAAATAGGAGAATGTTGTGGCAATTGACTACAAACAAAAATACCAAAGCTTAAGATCAAAATTTGCAAAAGAAACTGACAGGTATTTTAGAACTGGCTATGAAGCTGGAATGAAAGAAGGGCAAATGCAAGCCCAGCAAGAGCAAATGGAAATGCAGCGTCAACAAGAGATGATGCAGCAAGGGATTGACCCAGAAACAGGTCAACCAATGCAAGGCGGCGTGGACCCACAAACAGGTGAGCCAATTCCAGGTGGAGAGCAAGCTCCTATGGAAGAAGGTCAAGCTCCTATGGAAGAAGGAATTGATGAAGGTCAAGGTAGTGAGCTTGATCAGCATATTAATGAGCTTGAAAGTTTAGTCTCAAAAGGTAGCAAGCCTAAAGTAACCGATCTTAGAAAAGCTATTGATAATTTAACCAATTTAAGAAAAACGCAAAAACAACTTAAATCTAACCATAAAGAAGTCGTTGTTTCTAAGCAAAAAGATTTTGTAGACGGTATTATGAAAAAATGGGAAAAAGAGGCTAACGACAAATCAGTAACTAGCAATCTAGAAGAAATTATAGCTTCTGAAGGAATTGAAATAAAATAATGCATGGCTTATCTCTTGACGCTGTAGATGCGATTGAAAAAATAGTATCTAGACGATTTGATGTGATTGGAATGCATTTTTTAGGCTTAGTACCAAAAATCAAGGGTACTAAAAAAATCACCTTCGCAACTTCTCGTAACAGTCTTACATCTTTATTTCTCCAAGCTTTGGGTACTCGTGACCCTAATAAAGAAGAGGAGGATACTCTTAAGGTTTTACTTAGGATTGCAAACATGTATGTGGATGCTTTAAAAGAGCGCACTCAAGCTAGAATAGTTCAAAACGTAAACGCCTATATTTTTGACCAAAACAATAAAGGTAAGCCTATCGATACTGATGAGACTACTAAAATTTTCAGAAAAGAGATGGATAAGGCTGGAAAGCACTTTAATATGATCGCAAATACAGAGTCTAATAAAACTACAAACGTAGGTACTGCCTTGCAAATTGCCAAAATCGGTGAGACTAATAATGAGGAAGACCCTACAGTATTTTTCGTAGTTACTAAAGATGATGTTACTGGTTTTTATGAATATATCCTACACACACTACCAGATAAGATGACTCCAAGGCTTTGGAAGTTGTCTGAAATTAGCCATGAGTATTATAAAAATGGTAATCAATATCCCAGCATGTCTGGATTACATCCGAACTGTTTTGTGGGTAATGAAGGTGTTAATATATTGACCGAAGAAAGCGGATACAAAAACATAAAAGATATTAAAATAGGAGATAGGGTATTAACACATACTGGCAAATTTAAAAAAGTGTTAAACAACTTAAACTGGTACAATAAAAAATATTATGGTAAGTTTGTAAAAATAAAATATAATACAATGAAAAGAGACGGTTTGGAAACGATTACGTTAAGAGTTACTCCAGATCATAAATTTTTAACCAATAGAGGGTGGGTAGAAGCTAAGGACTTAAAAACTACAGATAAGTTTCAACATTTAATGACTAAGTGTGGAACTTGTAATTCTAAAACATACGTAAGACCTAAAAGAAACTTTAAGGACGGTTTGGAAGGCTACTTTTGCAGTAAATCATGTAAGGCAAAATATCAATGGTCTTTAAAATCTCACAGAAATAATGTGTCTAAGAAGAATAGTGATTTTATGAAAGATAAGTGGAAAAACCCCACTCAAGAGATGCTGGATAAGGTTAAAAAAATGAATCTAGCTACTCAAAAACTTATCGATGAAGGAGAGTTTTGGGCGCAAAAACCTGAAAACTTAGAAATACTGCAAAAAAATATAGCCAAAATAAATCAAGTATTGCAGAAAAACAAAACATCTATGGAAGAAAAAGAAGTATTTGATAAGGTTAAAAGTATTTTTCCAACAGCTATACCGCAACATTTATTAGAAAAATGGTGCGTCGATATTTATATTCCAGAGTTAGGAGTTAATATAGAGTATGACGGCGGCGGTCACTATTTACCTGTTTACACTAAAAAATATACTATGGAATCTTTTCTAGCCAAACAAGAAGGTAGAGATAATTATTTACAAAAATGTGGACATCACGTTATTAGATATTCTTCAATACCTTCCGAAGACCAGATCAAAGAAGATGTAATGAGAGTTTCTAAAAACCATAATTCTGAATATTTCTTTGAAGACTATGATATTTTATCTGTAGAAACAGTTAAAAACGGCAAATGCGGATACAGATTGTACGATTTAACCGTAGAAGATGATGAATCTTTCGTTGTTAATGGAGTTGTATCTCACAATTGTAGATGTAAACTTACCTATATGTCTAAGGGTTTTACCTTCAATCAAGAAGGAAAAGCTACTTGGAAAACTACTGGATGGGATGAGTTAGCATATCAGAGAAAAACCTATGGTTTACCTAAGGTTCCTAAAAAGCCTGGGAAAAGAACTAAAAAAAGTTCTTGACTTTATTTTGAAAATAGATTAATGTATTGTTATAAGTGTGGCAGCTTGTAGTAAGACTAAAGAGCTAATAAGTAGGTATGCGGTGCAACGTTACAATCCGACTATTAGCTCTTTTTTTTTAATTCAGGAGGATAAATGCAACTCAAGAAACTAAAGAACATGAAACACACCCAGATAAGAGCTATGGAGCGCTACGGCGTCTATTTATCTACTGAAGATTTAGACGGTCTAATGAACAGAATCCACGCCGGCGACGCCGACTATATAGGCATGGGTGATTTTGGAACAAACACCTCAATATGGTGTATTGAGCACGAAAGTCAGAAACTTTACCCATTAATTCACTTTGAAGAAAAATATATTTTGACTTTTCTAACAAAAGCAATGACTTACAGGACTGTAAAAACCAATAAAAAGCTTGCACAGAAACGCAAGCTCATGTATAGTTAAAGTATGAGAAAGCTTATCGACAAATATTCGTATCAACCCAAAGCAGCTAAAGCGGTACTAAACATGGCTTTAAACCCAAATTTTATCGCTGCAGTGCTTGGTGCGGCTCCTGGTTCTGGTAAGTCCACAATTCTAATACACGCTCTTAATGAGTATTTTGAGCGGTATCCAGATGCGAGGGCAGTTATTCTTACCCATAATCAGAACATTTTGAAGGACCAAATGATTGAGAATTTTGAGAACCCAAACGTTGAGATTAAATTTACATTCGGCGTTTTTGGTTCTAACTCTCAAGTTGAAATTGGTATTCCTTCAAATTCATCTAAATTATCTAAGATGGATTTACTAGTAGCTGATGAAGCCCATCAGTATTACTGGGAGCCTATGGTTGATGCGATTGTCGATGAGTTCTCTCCTACTCATCAAATTTTAATGACTGGCTCTCCGTCATTTTTCGTTAAATATAACAAATTAGTAGATAAATCTCGAAAAACTCACCGTAAGTTCGGCATACATTTTATTGCCGCCGGCGATCTTATGAACGGCGTTTTCTCTCCAATCGATCTTGACGTAGTAAGGTATGATGGAAGAACTCTGATTGACAAAATCAAAGCCATATTTAAAAAAGCTAAAACTGAAAAATACAACATGTCTAAAGTAATGTGGGCTTGTAAAAACATAAAAGAAGCGAAAGCGACTGCTTACTATCTTCAGACAGAGTTTGGTCTTAATGTTTTTATCTCAACCTCACAAAACGATAAAGACAACGTAGCAATAAATTCTTTTAAAAAATGTAAAAATGGAGTTTTACTAGTGGTGAATAAGGGGATATTAGGTTTTTCTGACAATACTATTACTTCTGTTGTAGATTTTAAGTGTTCTAAGGATTTAGACACTAGAAATCAATTCTTTTCTCGTGGACTTCGTGTTCACCCTGAAGGTATTAGAAAAGCCTATATTTCCGTTTCAAACACTAAAAATTGGAATAAGGAAGGTCAAATTTTACATCAAACAGTATCTCTAATGGACCCTGAAGTATTTAGAAACTATGACGGTACTCCACTTAAGAATAGTATGAGGGCGGCGTAATGAGTAAGTATGATAAAAAAATAATGGATATTGTTGTTGACGGCGTTAAAAAAGGCGAACTAATTAAAAAAAGAACAGCCGAAGAATACTCTAAAGAACATTGGGAGCTAGCACGAATTAAAAGACTGTTTTACCAATCTATAGAGAGTTGTAAAAACAAATTCAAAACACCTATATTTGAAAGTAAGTGGGAGAGAAAAGGTTTGTACTACTACAAGACTAAAAAACGCCAAATAATAGAAAACGGTATGTTTGTTACTGTATATAGTAAACTATTTTGCATCACTTATTGGTTTTTGAAAAGGCTTCATCCAGGGAAGTATTGATGAAAAATATAAAACTTGCCATGAAAGATATTGAGCAGAAAATAGAAATGCTTACCGAAGCTTTGGAAGAGGGTGTTATACCTACCACACTTCTTACTAAGAATGAAGGTATCATAGAAGGGTATGTGAATTCATGGTTAATATTAGAAGCTATATTAGATAAAAGGCGTTAAAATGAAATATCAAAGAGACCCTCTCCTATGGAAGGCGATATGTTTTCACGCCGACAATATGGAAGCTTTCAAACTAAAGAAGCTATGGACTTATCTAAGATATAAGCATGAGCAAGAAAATGAAGAACAAATTGAAAGATTTAAAAACTATCAAGAAGAAATTAAAGAATTAATTAAGGAGTAGTAGTGCCAATATATGACGAAAATGATAAATTCTTAGGCGTAACTTATGAAGGTAGAATGTTTAATCCAACAAAATTTCGTTGGGAACTTATAACGTACTATACAGCTTTATCTAAAGATTATTTTAAGGCTTAAAAAACCTATTATACTTTACTTCTTTGGTGTCTATATGAACCCAACCGCCCTGAATATCTTCCATTCTAATATCAAACTCTTCTAACCACGGCAATATCATCTCTCTTACATCAGAGCAGTTTGGTATTCCACTTATGTGAAAATCTATAGCCTGTCCAAATATATGTCCTGATTTTGTAGATTTTGAGCCAATAAATAAGTTATAGTCTTGACCGTCTCGAGCGTGACCTGGACAGTTTACTTTTTTAGGTCTAATCCAAACATGAACGGCAACAGGCTTACCGATGCGATCTCTAATTTCGTCCATTATATTAGCTAGTTTTAAAATTTCTTTCTTTTCTTCTTCAGAAGGTTTGTGGTAAATATCCCAACTAGGAAGATACGTTGCTTCTTTAACTGTAAAATGTTTTGAAATTTTCTCTTTAGGGTTATCCCAGTTGATCATAGTCGATTCCTTTGGAGAGAGTTCTAATGGGGCTATCGCTTTTTTGCCAAAAATAGATTTTAGAAATTTCATTAATAAATTCAGCACCGTATTTCCTTTTTAAAAGCCAGTAGCATATCTTCTTATTAAGGTTCATTAGTTTAGACCATTTTGAGCCGGCTTCTAAGCGAGTAAACATTAGCCATTTTCCACTAGTCTCGCCGTGCGGCGTTAAACAAGTAATTATATTTGCAAAAAAGAAAATCGGGAAAAATAACCAAGATATTTTATATCCAGCGCTATTAAGCCAGAAAAACCAATCCCTAGGGTGATACTGAAAACTAGTATCCCACTTACCGTCAGGTTTTTTAAATATTAATCTAGGTTTATCAGGACAGGCGTTGTCAAAGCACATAAAGCGGCTCAGACCGTGCTTGGCAATATCCTTATGGTAGGATAGCCCTTCGTCTTCTAAAAGCCTGGAGAAGGCTGATATAGCCGTTATATTGTCATGGCTGATCTTACGAATCTGTGCTTTATCTCCATTTAGAGATTCGCCAGCTCCACGATCATATAAGCCTTTTACTTTATTTAAATCCCCGTCATTAGCCGTTATGTTTTCGACTATAATTTGGAACTGTGCAACATCGGCGTGCGATAATGTTCCTTTTATTTGTTTTAGGATTAAATACTCTGAAAAAAAAAAGAATACCATTTTCGTTGTATCTTTTTCCTTCTTCAGCGATTGGTTCAAGCTCCATACCGTGATAGTTGGAAACCCATTTGTCAATATCCATAATTATTCCTTATATATAAACATATATCCTTTTGTTTGTTTTCTTTTGTTTTTCAGTATTTGATGTATATTTCCAGCACTTAATTCTAAATCTCTAGCAGCCTCTTGGATGGAATTATAAATATTACCATTATTTACACATTTAATAACATGTCCCAGTTCTTTAGCTATTGATTTTACCTTTAAGTGTCTTTTTTTTCTTTTAAGTTCGTATTTATTGTTTAATTTTTGATCAATATACCTAAAAGCATACCCTTCAGCCTTGTCGGATATACCTCTTAATACACTACTAATATTACTTTTACATATTCCAGTAGAAACTGAAGCTTCTTTTAAAGAGTCGTAAACACATTTTGTTTCTAAACACACTACACCCACAACACCACTTCCACCTACATTTTTATATCTACTAGATATAACTTTAGCAATTGTTTCTTTTGATCTTTTAGAGTTTCCACCACCCTCTCTTAAGTTGTATCCATTGGGAGCTAAGCTATTGAATTTATGTATTAAAAGCCATTCTTTATAGTTTAGTTCACTCATAGAGTTTGCGCCGTCAATTTCTTCTATAGTGAAATTTTCTGGTCCGTATTTGCGGATAGCTCTGTATAGATAAGTGTCTCTTCTAAGATATTTTGATACCGTTTTATGGTTTTCCCATCTTTCTTTGATTTTTCTAATAGTTTGACCTATATAAATCTTACCGTCAATTTTATTTGTTATTTTATATATTAACATAACTTAAAGATTGCTATAATTTATATTTTTTATGGTATTATAGGGTATGAAAATCATTATAGAGTCACCAACTTACGCCTATTTACATAATACCACGGCTGAAGAGGTTGAAACATTAAAAAAGCAATTTGCGTTTAAAAACGGTAAGATAGAAGAGCAAATAAAAAGAACTCGAAGAAAGGGCTACTGGAAAAGGCGTGACCCTGAAGGATTTCAACAACATATAGATGCTTTGAAGGCTCAAGTAGATGATAACGTATTAAAAACAGACGGGGCTTTGTATTATTTAAAGCCAGGCTCTATTTCTTATATTGAAGGTATTAATTTTGATATTGAAAATAAAATAACATACCCAGAATTAAAACCTTTAAACTGGAAGGTAGAGCCAGAATTTACGCCCTACCAATACCAATATGATTCTGTCAGGAACTTGTTAAGAATTGGTCATGGTAATGTTTGTTTGCCGACTGGATGCGGTAAATCTTTCATACTTTTAATGTTATCTAGACTTATCGGTGAGAGCGTGGTTGTTGTGACGCCTTCTAAGGCAATTTTTAGAGAGCTACTAGCAGAATTCCAACTAAGACTAGGTAAAGATAAGGTTGGAGGCTACGGCGACGGATTAAAAGATATTAAAAAACCGATCACTATTGTAATTGGTAAATCTATTACTATGTTAAAAGAGGGAACTCCTCAATATGAGTTCTTTAAAAGTAAGCAAGCTCTACTGGTTGATGAGTCCCATACTTGGGGAGCTGATACGTTAGAAAGTGTTTGTCATGGAGTGTTAAAAGACGCTCCACGTAGATTCTTCATGTCAGCCACTCAAACTCGAGGAGACGGTACTGTAAAACTTCTTCAATCTATTATTGGAGAAACCGTATTAGAGATGTCTTTACTAGAGGCAATACAATCAAAATACTTATGTCCTTTACGTTTTTATATTAAGAAGACCTTTAGCCCATCTGTATTGAAGAAAAAAGACCCGTTAGAGTGTAAAAGAACGCACTTTCTATATAACCAAGAAGTGGCTAAATTTTACGGTCAGATCGCAAACGCTATGTGGAAAGTGAATCAGGAAAGTACTTTAATTTTAGTGGAAGAATTGGTTCAGATTAAAATGTTAGTAGATTTATTAGACGTTCCATTCGCTTACGTCCATGGAGGCTCTAAAAAGGAAGCCGCCAAGTGGGGATTAGAAAAAGTAAACCTAACTACTGAAATTGAAAGATTTAATAATGGAGAGATTAAGGTTTTAATTGGAACTAAAGCTATTGCTACAGGAACTAATATGTACCCGACTCATAACACATGTAATTGGGTGGGTGGGGCTTCTGAGATTATAACTAAGCAAGGCGCTATGGGGCGATCTACCAGATGGATGAAGAAAAAATATGCAAAATTTCATAAACCTAAAACTCACACTAAAGTTTGGGATGTTGACGTTACTGGACAGCAAATTCTTACAAATATGCTAAAAAAACGTGTTAAATACTACAGCGAAGCTTTAGATGAAGATCAACACATCAAACTGGTTAGTTAGGAGTAAATATAAGTAAACCTAAAGATAGAGAGTTTCAGAAACTCGCAGTTAGAATTAAAAAAGTCATTGAAGACAACGAAGGTCTTATTGGAGACCAACAGGCTCAGGTGGAAAAACTGGTTGAGCTTGAACGTAAATTTCGTAATGACATATGTAAATACGCTAGAGCTACTGAAGTTTATAGTATGTTTATTAGCTATGTTGATGATAAGGAAAATGGGCTTGGAAGTATTCTAAGCGCTCAGCCTTTTTTTAGAGAAGTATCTAAGACTTTTAGTAAGAGTATATCTCCAGCTATTAGGGATAAGAAACCTCAAGAACTAATGAAGTTTGATATAAACTATCAACTTATTAAATTCATTGCTGACAATTGGGGTGGACCTTTGCCGGCAAGGTCTCAAAAATATTTAGCCCAACTAACCGAAGCTAGACGAATTTTAATAGAAAACAACTTACCGTTAGCTATCAATAGAGCTAAGATATTTTACAACAAAACACCCAAAACACACTTAAATCTGTTGGATTTAATAGATATATGTGTTTATGGGCTTATAGTTGGGGTTGATAAGTTTGCAGCTGATTATTCTAAAGTTTGGTGCTCGGTAGGTATTGGTAGAATGGTTGGTTTTATGATTGAAGAGTATTCTAAATCATTTATTAGAATGTATCCTTCAGATAAGAAAATCCTATATAGAGCAAACGCTTTAAAGCATAGACTTAAAATTGAGAATGTTACGGAATTAACTGAAGCAGTAAACGAGAGTTTTTATAAGGATAAGGAAGAGGGTATTAAAACGCCGGCTCTTCCAGTTACTGAAATACATATTAGAACTTTGATGAACAGCTCTACATATATTAGCGCTGACAGTAAGATTGGTTCAGACGACGACGATGAAGGAGGCTGCATATACGACTACACAGCACATCCAGACTCAGTAGAGGACGGCGTTGAAAAAAGAGACGTTATAAAGAAAATACTAGAAACCAGCGGTGAGTTAGCCGTTATTGAAAGAAAAATAATCAGACTAAAAGGAGTAGAGTTATGATTAAATCGTACAATCAGGTAATTATATGTGAGCCTTATAGTGGTTCAAAAGGTTTGAGAACAAAAATTTCTTCTGGACTTGCCTCAGTTGAGCAAAAAACAGGAGTTATTGGATTGAAAGTGTTAAAAGATGCAATAATTGACGAAAATCTTAAAATAGCTGCAGGAAGTGTGGTATTTATTAAGGAGGAGATTCTGTCTACGCATCCTTTTTACACCACAAAACACTCGTGTAAGGGATTTAAAGGTGAATTTGTTTTGGCTAATTTTGCCCACGTTCAATTTATTGAAGGATAACTATGGATTTAAGAAAAATTAAAACTTATATGAAAATGGCTACCGATCTTAGTGAGTTATCGCCGGATGAGGAAACTCAAGTAGGAGCCGTTATGTTAAGCCCTGCCGGTAGGATTATAGCAACTAGTTTTAATGGCTTCTTACGTGGCGCTCCTGACGATAAGCTTCCTAAAACTAGGGAAGGTACGCCAAACAAATATGAATTCATTCAGCACGCTGAAAGAAATATGCTTTATAATTGTGCATATGAAGGGATTAGAACTAAAGATACAACCGTTGTTTGTACTTTAAGTCCTTGCTTTGAATGTTTAAGGGCTTGTTTTCAGTCTGGAGTTCGCACAATATATTTTAAAGAACTGTACCATAGGTTTGAAGATATTTACGTTTACATGCATCTAAAAGATGTTGACGTTCAAGTTTACACCTTAAAGAATGGCTTTACTCAACTGTCTATGTTTGAAAAGGGTAACGATTGAAAATACTACGAGTTGGCGACCCACACGTTCAAGTATCAAATCTAAAAGACTCTAAGAAGTTGATGGATTTTGCTATTGAATCTGCTATTGAATATAAGTGCGATACTATTGAATTTCTTGGAGATTTGTTCCACACTCATGCTATTATGAGGATAGAAGTAGTAGATTTTTGGCAAAAAGTATTTGAAAAAATAGAGATTGAAAATATAGATTGTAGGGTTTTAGTGGGTAATCATGATCAGCCAGGCTCTAAAGAAAAAGAACAGGAAATGAACGCTTTAAATATTTTTGAAGATAATATTGGAGATTCTTTTAGGACCATTATAAACAAACCAATGATTATTGATAATATTGCATATATCCCATATATGAGTGATAAGCAAGACTTTATACACGCCGCTAAAATACTATATGAGCAGGGCGCTACTAAGCTTTTGGTAGCTCATCAAACATTTACTGGAGCAGTATATGAAAACGGCTTCTACGCTCCAGATGGTATTGACCCAGCGGAAGTTCCTCAAGAAAAAATTATTAGTGGACATATTCATAAAAACCAAGAGATCGGCAAATGTTTATACCCAGGCACTCCTAAGTGGGACACTATGAGTGACGCTAATGAAGATAAAGGTATATGGATTTTTGAACATGAAGAAGACGGCTCCTATGGGAATAATGGTTTTATTCCAACGTGTGATGTTGTAACTCCTATATATAAACATGTTATGAATGAAGGCGACCCAGAGCCAGAGTTTGTCGAAAACGCTAAGAACTACCTAGAGTTAGTAGGTAAGTCTGCTTGGATTACCAAGATCAAAAAGAAATACAAAGGTAAGGTTAATATTAAAGCTAGACCTACTGACAGAAAAAAGTCTTCTCTAGGTAGTCAAGAAAAACTATCTATAAAGAAATATTTAGAGGAAGATTTTGAACAAATTGATGGAGTATCTAAAGAAGATATTCACAACTATTTAGAGGTTTTAAATGAGTCAGCCTAGTCAAACTATTGTAGACGATCACAGAAATATGCTACAAGTATCGAAAAAAATTTCAGTTTTCCAAGAAAACAACCTTAAGTCATGGGCTTTTTTGTTTTTTGATAACGTTGATAAGGTCGATATCTCTTGGGACTTTTTTAAAAAAAATGACAATAAAGACTTTTACGCAGGTAAGGTTACTTTTAACATCAAGCTTAAGAAAGGCTATAAAGTAGATTTAGAAAAGGCTAAAATAGGACTAGAGCAGTTAGACGCCTGTACTAAATTCCTATTTTGGAAAGAAACTAAAGTTGTAATTAAAAAAAGTGGTAAAGTATGGAAGGTAAAGAAATTGCCCAAGCAAGAGACGGCTTCAGCATAGCTGAGATTGAAATCTTAGAAAAATTCAAAAACGACGGCTGTCCTGGTTTAACTAGGGTTGTTGACTCTGATGTGTTTCAGTGGTTTGAACTATATATGGCTGGCAAAACACATATAGAAATTTCAAACCTAACCAATAGTAGTAGAGATTTAATTCTTTATATAAGCGATAAAAGTAAATGGCACCAGAAGCGTCTTCAGTATTATACTGAAATTAATGATCATATGTTACAGAAATGCAATGAAGCTAAGGTATCGTCCGTCAATACGGTAGCTAACATGGTGACGGCTCTTAATAAGTATTTTGGCGACAAGTTCGATAAATATCTACAGACCAAAGATGAAACTATAATTGAAAATTTAGATACTAGACTGCTTGCTCAGTACTACAAAGCCACTGAATCTATTGATAAGTTGATTATAGCAGCCGGAGATAATGGTGATGTTGGTGGTGGAACTAGAGGTGGAAGATCAACCGTTGTAAACGTTAACATGTTGGGCGGCGGTAAAGTAACACAAACTGATGATAACACTATAGAAATAGACCAATCCGATGATGAAAAAGCTAAGATAACTGGTGAGATTCTGGCTGGACTGAGTAAACTCAAGAAGAGTAAGACTCAAGATTGAAAAACTATGGTATTATGTAATGCAGCAATCTAACTTCAACTATAGGAGATTTGAATGAAAAAGTTTTTAGTTGCTCTTTTTGCAATATTTTTAAGTTTTACGATCAGCGCCGCTGAGGTAAAGCTAACCGCTGATAATACGGTGGTTCTTAGGGAAAGTTTTAACCCTAATTCGGTAACTTCCCTAAAGCAGGAGCTATTAAGGCTAAATGCTAATCTAAAAAGCGGATATCCGATTTACTTAGTACTGTACACGCCTGGAGGTTCTATCCAGAAAGGTTTGGAGTTGTTCGAGTTTGTTAAAGGTCTTAATCGACCAGTACATACTGTTACAGTTTTTGCTGCTAGTATGGGATTTCAAACAGTTCAAAGCTTAGGTAAAAGATATATTCTAAAGTATGGAGTTCTGATGTCTCACAAAGCTCGAGGCGGTTTTTCTGGTGAGTTTGGAGGTGGATTATCCCAACTAGATTCCAGATATAATATGTGGTTAAAAAGAATTGATATGTTAGATCAGACTACTGTTGCTAGAACTAATGGAAAACAAACGCTCAAATCATATCGAGCAGCTTACGATAATGAACTGTGGTTAAATGGTCCTGAAGCTGTTAAGAAGGGATACGCTGACGAGGTAGCTACCGTTGTGTGTGATTCTACCCTAACATCTCAAAAGATCGAAAAAGTTTTTGATTTTGGATTCTTTAGAGCCAGACTGTTATTTTCAGGATGTCCTATGATTACATCTCCACTGGGGATTGTCGGTGAGCTACTGACCAATAAAGGATATATGACTGTTAAAGAGTTTTTAGCGGCTAATGGTAAGTTTGGTGAGAAGTGTAATGAAAAAGGTGTAAAACCCCGAAAAGATTACTATGGTAATATTATAAAAGGGAAGAAAGCTCAGCTATGCGCCTACGATAAAAAACTTACCTTTGATAAGGTTACTAAAGCCTTAGAAAAGAAAAATGAGTTTTTAAATAGAGATTTGAGAAATCACGTTGAATACTCTTACTAAATAGACAATAAAAAAATAATACGAAAAGCCCTCCAAGTGAGGGCTTTTTTTGTGGTATTATAGAGTGAC
>Ga0233415_10000053_pt1 | contig 53103 bp, 17 predicted proteins | sample Na_anoxic_12_MG_FD_188631 | JGI IMG/M metagenome (GOLD analysis project Ga0233415, IMG submission 188631) | Seawater microbial communities from Saanich Inlet, British Columbia, Canada - Na_anoxic_12_MG | ecosystem: Environmental > Aquatic > Marine > Inlet | place: Canada: British Columbia...
CCTGGTAAGATGCCAGGTACTAGCAATAGAACAATTGTAGATGAAATTTTCAAAATACATTTGGAAAGTTCAGATGATTCACTAACTTTGGACAAATATGAGGACGCGATAGTGGACCTTTTGGAGAAAATAAACTTGCATCAAAAGCTTAAGACTGATGAGGCAAGAGTTAAGAAAATCTTAATACCTGATAATATTAGTTATTTTGAATTTCTGAAGTCAAGTCAAGGAAAAACCCTAGTAGATAGTAAAACGCTCAGTTATTGTAAAGATTGCGTTGATTCTGTAAAAGAGAATGAGTCTATAGTACAGTTGTTACAACTTGATAAAAAAGAAGAAGATACCCATCTAGAAGTTTTTAACGAAGTAAAGGTAAAGATTGAAAATAAAATCTATACTGATGACAAAGCATTTGGATTTAAGGGTATACTTGATAATGTGATTATAGATAATGATGCTAAAGTTTTATTTATCAATGATGTTAAGACTACAGGTAAACCTTTACTAGATTTTGGTGAGTCTGTTGAATATTATAGATATTGGATGCAGGCTGCTATTTATTATCAATTAGCTTTTTATAAGTGGATTAGAGATAAAGAAAATAGTAGAGATTGGAAGATTAACTTTACATTTATTGTTATTGATAAGTATAATCAAGTTTATCCATTTCAGGTTTCAGATGATACCATGCGTAATTGGTTAAGGAATCTTAGAGATGATATCTTACCTATGATTGAATACCATTATGATAACAAAGATTTCACACTGCCGTATGAATTAGCAACAGGAAATTATAAACTTTAATAATATATGGCAATAAAATCAATTTACAATAAGTATTTTCAAAAGTCCAAGGTGTTCTTATATCCGCTCCTTGAGATTAAACGTGGTGCTAAAGTAATTCCAAGTGAGACCTATCTTGCTTGGGATCATTACTATATACCAGAGGATATGAAGTTGGTGTGTTTATATCACCCTAATAAATCAAATGAATATGAAAAGTATGAAAAAGAAGTTCTGTTAAAACATAATAGAGTATGTGATATCAAAGATATTGATGAGCATAATAAATTATTTATTTTTGACTTTGCTGACATAAAGGATGATTGGAATAATTTTATTGAGGGTACATATAGCAAAATAAGTAAAGAAAATAAACATAAAATACTTAGTTTCTTTGAAAAAAATAGTGCAAACTATGTATATATGAAAAGCTATTTAAGTCCAGATAAATACTTTGAAGATTATGCAGAATGTCTTGGAGTTGAAGTAGACCTTTTAGAAAAAGTAGGCGAGCTTTGTGCACGGCCTGATCTTGAAAAAGAAACTTTGATTATGAAAGAGGTAAAAAAAGAAATAATTAATTAATTTTACTAAAAAAACAACATGAGTGAAAAAACAATGATGCTGGTTGAATCAACCTGGCAAGATACCAAAACTTTTAAGATGATTCCTATCAGTAATGACTGCCCATATGTGGAGTGTATATTTGATCCGTCATCTAAAGTATTTGTAATTATCAGTAAGGTGACTAAAACATCCTTACATATGTTACCTAAGCTTGATGAATATGGTAAGGCCGTAAGTGGAAACAAAGGAGCAAAGCAGGAAAGAAGATCAATTGATACTTTTCAAGAGTATTATATTGAAGATGTGAAAACTATTACAGAAATCACAGATCATTTTGCAATTAATGCTAAGAAGTTTGATACTGATAAATTTACTAAAGAAGTAGCAAGCAAACCTTCAATCGCTGCAGTGGCTGACTAATGACTAGGACTCATTGGGTAATGGATTATGAAACTCTGTTAAATTGTTTCATAGCCGTATTTGAAGACATCAAGTCTAAAGACCGTGAGATATTTGTTATTCATAAAGAAAGAAATGACTGTCTAGAATTTATTACATTTCTAGAAAGAAATATCTTGCTTGAAGAATGGCATGTATCTTTTAATGGTATAGGATTTGATGCTCAAGTTACAGAACACATATTGGAAAATAAAGAGCAATTGCTAGAGATGTCTGGTGAAGAAGTTGCTCTGTTCATATATGCAAAGGCCCAAGATACTATCCAAAGATCAAGTGAAGGAGAGTGGGCAGTCTTTGCCCCATGGACTCTGCAGATTAAACAAGTTGATGTATTTAAGCTCAATCATTGGGATAATGCAGCTAAGAGAACTAGTTTAAAGTGGGCTCAGTATAGTATGGATTGGCAAAATATACAAGATATGCCAATACATCACAGTACTGAAATCAAAACCCTACAGCAGATAGATGATATAATAGAGTATTGTATTAATGATGTAGCTTCTACTAAAGCAATTATGTATCGCAGCAAGAAAGAAATTGCTTTGAGACAAGAGCTTACTAAGGAGTACAATATAGATCTATTTAGTGCATCTGAACCTAGAATTGCAAAAGAATTATTTGCAATGTTCCTGAGTAAAAAGACAGGAATAAAAAAGTATGATCTGAAAAAGATGAGGACCCATAGGTCTAAGCTTATAGTTAATGATCTTTTGTTGCCTTATATTAAATTTGAGACAGCAACATTTCAAAGACTGGTAAGTAAATTTAGAGATCTAGAACTAGATCCGTATGATTTAAAAGGTAGTTTTAAATACAGTGTCAGATATAAAGGAATAACTACACACTTTGGCCTTGGTGGTGTGCACGGTGCACGTAAAGACATATACACATCTAATGATGAGTTTGTCATAATGTCAAGTGATGTTACAAGTTTCTATCCTAATCTAGCCATCAGAAATAAATGGTCACCAGCACATCTTCCTAGAGAAGAGTTTTGTGATCAGTATGAATGGTTTTTTGATGAGAGAAAAAAGATACCTAAATCTGACCCTAGAAACTATGTTTATAAGATTGTACTAAATAGTACCTATGGTCTTAGTAATGATGAGAACAGCTTCCTATATGATCCTGAGCTTACCATGCGTATAACTCTTAATGGCCAATTGAGTCTTATGATGTTGTATGAGATGATATGTGAAAGGATTCCTAATGCAGTTCCGCTAATGCAAAATACAGATGGCCTTGAGACAAGGATCCCAAGAAAGTATGTAGATGAGTATATGCAGATATGTAAAGAGTGGGAAGATATCACTAACCTGCAGCTAGAGCATGATACCTATCAGAAGGTTATACTAGCAGATGTAAATAACTATATAGCAGTTACAGAAGGAGAAGATTTTAAAACTAAATGTAAAGGTAGATTCGTATTTGAAGATCTACCACTACATAAGAATAAAAGTTTTCTATGTATCAGAAAAGCTATGTATGATTATTTTATCTATGGTAAAGACCCTGAGCAGTCTATCAAAGAGAATAAAAACATCTTTGATTTCTGTGGTGGTGTTAAAGCTAAAGGAGATTGGAAGTTCTTTGAAGAGCATATTGTTGATGGAGAACACAAAAGAGATCCATTACAGAAAACTGTTAGATACTATATAAGCAATGGAGGTTCCAAGACTGTCAAAGTGCACAGTATAGACGGAAGAGTTGCGCAAGTAGAAGCAGGTAAATGGTTGCAAACTATGTTTATTGATTACATAGAAAAGCCATTTGAAGAATATGATATCAATTATGATTTCTATATCAAGAAGGCCAAGAAAGAAATAGAAGCTCTTGAGCCAAAAACAAATCAATTACAATTATTTTAATATGCCTAGAAAAATCAAAAGTTACGGAAGACAAGATCTAATAGATGTTACACTTCCAAATCATGCTGATTCGTATACTGTAATAAGCCACAAGTCTGTAATGGACTTGTCAACTGAAGCATTGGAAGATGCTGGATTTAGTATAACAGCTGAAAACTATAGAGCCACACATGATGGTAACATAGCTTCAGCTATATATACTTTGAACTTTGGAGATGATCCAGAGTTGTCAATGATGTTTGCATGGTCAAACAGTTATAATAAACAAATGAGGTTTAAATGTGGAGTTGGTGCAATCCATAGTATAAACAATACAAGTTTAGTTTGTGGAGACATGGGATCTTGGGCCAGAAAGCACACAGGTTCTGCAGATACAGAGACCAAAGAAACAATAGAAGAGCAAGTTAAGCTTGCTAAGATGTATTATGATCAATTAGTTTCTGATAAAGAAGCTATGAAAAAGATCAATCTAGATGTTAGAAAGCAAGCGCAGCTGTTGGGCATGTTGTTTGCTGAACATGATATCTTAACTACTGAACAAGCTAGTATGATTAAACAGCAAATGAGTAGACCAACTTATAATTGTTCTGAACCAGGTACATTATGGGAGTTCTACAACTTTGTTACTATTGCTCTACAGCAATCACATCCAAAGACTTGGATGGAGGATCAGAGAGTTCTACATTGGTTTGTTTCTGAAACTTTTAAGTTTAATAAAGTGAATGCAACAACTTTGGCCACCAGTGACGCGGAGGAACCATCTGAAGAAAATGAGGTTAATGAAGCTACAGTAGATAATAAAGCCACTGTAGATACAATACCTGAGAATTCAGAAGAAGAGACCAAGGACCCCGCGCAGGTAGATCTAGAAGATATGATTGCGGAAGTTGAAGCTGAAGAAGATGATGATGAACCAGTAGATGATAGTCCTGAAATTACGGGTATACCTGATGGTGACAGGTTATCTGATACTGATGATGAGTTTGAAGCTGATGAAGAAATGCAAGAGATAAAAACTGAAGAAGTTATTAAAGAAAGAATAGCTGAAGATGAAGCTGCAGTATCTGAAGTATGTGATGAAAGTAAAGTTACATATGAAGAAGCGGAAGAATATATTGCTGGTCAAATAGCAATAGATCAAGCTGACGCTAAAGAAGCAGCAGCTGATAATTCAGTATCTGATGAGAACATAGATGATGTTGTAAAAGGTGAGGATGCAGATTTTGATTTAGACTTTGCATATGATATTGAGACTGCTAACAGAGAAGATGATGTTGAATCAGGAGATGTTGATTTTGATTTTGCATAAAACCAATATGAATAACTATAAGGGAGATGGCTTAGGCTGTCTCCCTTTTTTTTTATCAAGTACGATCAAACATGTGAAATGACAGAGTACATATAAGTAAATATAAAGTAAATGTATCTAAAGGTTCTTTTTCTGACCTTCCTATAAATTCCCATCCCAGTGCACATCTATCATGAGGCCAATGTAAAGCTATATCAAGTTGCCAATTCATATTATCTTAGATTTTCAAATTGTTCATTCTTCTTAATTGCCCATAGAGGTGACAAGTTTTTACCTGTTAATCCTACAGTCTGACCTAAATGATTCCACACTTTGCTAGAACCTTCTTTTTGCCAACTATAATATCCAACATCTGCTTTATAATAAGCTTTGTCACTTCCCATAGCCATATTTTTTATATCTGTTAAAATTCTTATGTAAGCTTGAACAGTAGGACCAAGTATTATAGTACTACTTTCTATCATTCCTAATTGATCTTTAGATCCCCATAATGGTAAGAATAATCTATTTTCTTTTTCAATCATAATTAATTGATAAAGAACTTGGTTAGCTGTCCAGCCACCTATTCCATATTTAGCCTCTCTATCCTTAATCTTTTTAAATCTATCTTCATCTCCTGGATCATAGCCAAATAATAAAGATGAGGCTAAACCTAGTACTGCTATATAAGCTACTTCTGTCACTAACTTTCTCCAAGCAGCTTTTTCTCTATCAGTCATATACTTACTTCTATACTGACCTACAGTTAACATTTTTATAAGTGAGTCTGCAGCATCTACATAATAACCTCTAGTAAGTTCATTAGTGTTCCAATTATATACATCTCCAAATCTATTATTTTTTGCAGTATCAAATTGGAATCTATTCATAACCATACCTGTTAGAAATCTTCTAGAAAAAGTAAAAAGATTATATGCAAGATATTTCTCTGCCAGAGGACTATCCAGCTGATCTGTTATACCATTAAGTCTTGCGTTTGCATCTGCAATAATTAACTTAAGATTATTAAACTGAGTAGACTTACTAATAATTAACTTTTCTCCTGGCTCAAGTTTTCTTTTAGATTTTATTTTATTTTTTGCCATTAATTTTTCAACAGGTATAGAGTACTGTTTAGCTAAACTTTCCAAAGTATTACCTTCACCTACAGTATGATTAATAGGAATATGTGAATACTCAGGGTCTACACCTTCTTTTAATTTTAATACACCGTCCTCATCAGTTGTCCAAGCATCTGCATATGGAATCTGTTTTACTGTACCATCTGGTTGCATAACATCTACCATTTGTTTATATATTATACCAAAGCCAAGTTCCATAGCTGAATTTTGTTCCATTAACTTTCTATCAGAATAAAACCACTTTGCATCAAAAAAGTCAGTTGTTAAGGTTCTAGTAGTTGACTCACCAAACTCAGTTCTAGATTTACCTGGCGCCATATCAAAAGCTTCTGATATTTGCACATCCATAGGTTTAGCACCTCTAGCATAATTACCAACTGTAGCCATTTGCCATGTAGCTTTACCTGCTCTATATTTACCTTTGGCTAAAGTCCTAACATCTAGATACTTTCCACCTGCAGCTTCTATAGCTTTATTAAACTGCATACCACCTCGGTTTTTTAAAGAAGATTGTGGATTTAATGCAAAGAATGCTCTTGCTGCACTACCTGATAAGGCCCTAGCTGCTTTTACCCACCCAGGATTATTTTGTTGAAACTCTGAAACTCTTTGCCCATAATAAGTTCTATCTATAAAATCTCTAAGTGCAGTTATTCTTTTATCTTCACTTTTATTTTTAGTAATTAAATTTAGTCTAGAAGAACTTTTACTTGAGTTACGACTTGCAACATTTAAGTTCTTAATAGCATTTTCATCATCAGATATAATACCTAATACTGCATTCATCACAGGCTCATCCTGCATTAAAGTTTTTTGTTCATTTAAAGAGTACATGTAATCCCACATAGATCTTAAAGCATCTGTAGAAGTTTCTGCTAAAGACAATTTATACATACCTCTTACAGGAACTCTTGTAATTCTGTTTCCTTCTAGATCGGTTGGAATATAAAGCGTTGCATCATTAAAGTTAAACCCTGCTTCTGCATCATCCTTTTTTCCTTTCATATAAGAACTTACATATCCTAATGCAGTACTTACCTGTTCTTTTTTAGCATTTAATTTTGCTGCTGTTTGACCACTAGTAAATGCTTCTACATTTGTTCTCTGTCTAAATCTTGGCAAATCTAAATACATTCTAGAAGAATTTACAGAATCTTTTTGCACACCTAAAAAATCTTTTTTATAACCTTGCAATAATTTAAACTTAGCATCGTTCTTAGATTGCATTTCATAGAACTTCTTATTTTGGTACTTGTCATCAAAGGCTCCATTAATTACATCTCCAGTAAATTCTTTTGGTAAAAAGTTACCTCTATTATCTATTATAGTACCTACATATTTAGATCTATCAGCATTCATTGGTATAGTTCTGTATTCATTTTTAATAGTTGATGTAGAATACTTAGCAATTGGTACACCCTGAACGTTAATAGTATTACCTTCTGAGTCCTTTATAAAAGTAGTTTTATAGTACTTTTTATCTGAGGGTCTTTCTAAACTCCAAACCTTTAATCTAACAAATCCAGGAGACATTTTTTCTCCATCATACATATCTCTTTCAAAGTGATTCTTGTAAAACCATTCTTCAAATACAGACCCACCTTCAGTCTCATTAAATATTTTATTTAAAGCTACTCTATCTAAAACAAAATCTTCTACAGTTTCAGCAGTAACAGGATCAGCGCCTGTACCTTCTAGTGCATCGTTAAAAGCAGCAATATAATTATCAGTTGGTGTAATATTTCTAAGAGCATTTAACTTTGAATACAAATTTCTCATGCTACCTATTTCAATAGATGTCATTCCAAATTCATTTTTTCTTGTTGTTAAGTCTTGAAATACCTTTAACTCATCTGCACTTAATTTAGCTTTCTTAGATATTTTAAAACTAAGTTGATTTAAAGTTCTAGACTCCGCTTTTGATAAACCAGTTTTCCTATCAAACAATAAATTCTGTGCTACTATTTCATTTTCAATTGACTTCAACCTTTCAATCTGTATTGAATTTAGATCTCTACCATTAGGTTCACCATCCTTATCTGTAACAGTATTTACAATTCTAAATCTTTCTTCGTAAAGATTATTAAGCTTTTCTATAACAGGATTGTTACTTGACTTGGCCTGAAGCTTTCTTAAATCATTTAATATTTGATTTTTCTCTTGATAGTATTCGCTAGTATATGCAACTTTAGTATTTTTTTCTAAGAATTTTTTTATCTGCTCATCAAATAATTCAGGATTAGATTCTTGTGTAATACCTTCTCCAGCTAAAGCAACGTTTATAAAATGATTATAGTCATCTTCAAATCTCTGCATATCCGTAGAATACTCATAAAACTTTTTAGACTCTTTTCTATACTTTCGTCTTACTAATACTCTCTGAAGTTCTTCACCTTGCTTATACTTACCGTTTATATCTACAAGATTATAAAGCTCATCATACTTTATTTTAGCTTCCTTAGATGCACTAAACTCTAAAAGATCATCAAGATCAGTCCAAGCATCATTTACATTTAATACATTAAGTTCCTCAAGAGCCTTCTGTCTTTCAACAAATGCTTCTGCAGAAACTTTAGCAGATACACTTATTTCTCCTTTAGCTGAAGGGTCATAGACTCTATTATCTTGCTCCCATATTTTTCTAACATTATACACTTCTTGTGTATAAGGTCTATTCATATACTTTTCATGAAAATCATTAAGCTCTTTAGTAGCTTTTATTACAGAGTCTTTGTCACCACTTTTATGTGCAATTGCTACATTATTTTGCAAGCGGTCTCTATCATACCTCCAACCTTTAAATTTATCAATTATAGAATAAACTTCATACTCTTCAATCTCATTAGTATTTGGATTTATCTCAGCTACAGTGTCTACAAAAAGCAATGCTTCGGCAACCTGTTTAGGATTAGTTATATCGACACCTGCTGCTTTAAACAACGGATTAAGTCGTTCACTAATTCTATTAACTTGATTAAGACTCTGTGTTTCAGATAGAGATAGTTTATTCTTCGTATATCTATATACAGAACCTAATAAATCATCTACATTTCCTAGAGGAGTATACATTGCTCCTATGTTTCCAAGATCCTCTGTTCTACCTTCTAGATAGTTTAATATAGTATCTCTACTTATTTTCTTTGCAATATACTTTTTGATATTGCTAATTATAGGCTTAGTGGCTGTAGTAGCTCTAGGTAAATTTAAAGAAGTTACACTCTTTACATTTTCATTATCTATTTTGTTTAAGATATCTTGTAGAAATACATCAATCTCTTCCTCTGTAAAGTTATCTGATGCTAGCAAGCGTTTTACTTCTGATTGAAAATTTTCTCTAATATTCTCAGACATTGCCTCAGTATTTTCTTCAAAGAACTGCACTGTAAAATCTTTACTAAGAGTACTCACAAGCTGTAAGTTATCTTCAATACTTTGTGATATAGCAGCAAGTTTATTCATAAAAGGATTTGACCTGTCAGAACTCTTCAACCTCATTCTGGCGTTATCTATAAATTGTTTTTCAGCTGCTAAAAGTTTTTTAAAGTACTGAACTTTTGCAATACCATCTGTAGATAAATGTCTTTTATCTTTTTCAAGTTCTCTTAGTATATTATTAATCTTATTTGAAAAAGTTTCAATCTCCCCAATACTATTTATAAGAGCAATAGATCTAGTTCTTAAATCAGATTCCTGCTCTGCTAAACCATCTGTTACCTCATCAAGATTCTCTTGAGATAACTTACCATCTTTTGTTTTAAAAGGTGTTACATAGTCTCTAATATTTTCTAGTACAGCTCTACCACCTTCAGATTCAAGTTCTTCTTTTAGTCTTTTAGGACTATTTTTTAATACGCGTATTTGATACTGCATTTCTTCTGCCATTGTATCAATAGTTTCTTGTAAACCTTTATCAGAAGATTGTTTAAGATCTTTTAAAAACTGTTCTGTTTCTTTTCTAAACTCAGCTAAATCAGATTTAATATATTCAAAATCTTCTACTACAAAGTCTTTATTAACCATCATGTCAACTAGCTCATCAAGTGTTGTTGATGTTTTAAGTTTACTAAGCTTTACTTTATTTCCTGCTAAAGCTCTAATAACTTGTTTTATAGCATAAAGTATTTTTTGTATTAGTTTTTGAAACTCAGTATCATTATCTATGACATCATTAATTATTTCATTTCCACTAAGTTCAATTGCCTTTACTAAGACTTCTTCTTTAAATCTATCTGAATTAGGTTCTAGTTCTGGATATAAAGCTTTAACAGAGTTTAAAATTCCTTCTCCTTTTTTAGTACTAATTGTTTGATCATAAAGATTATAAAACAATTTAACATTCTGCTTCTGAATAGCTTTCATAAAAGGATGTGCAAACTCATGTAGTACATTAGATGAATTAAACTTACCTTCAATAAAGTATACTTTATCTCCATAGAAAAATGCAGATACACCAGGTTTTAATGGAGTAGGTGAATTTTCTAATAATAATTCTGCTTCAGTTTGTGTAATAATACTTGAATCTACACCAAATACTTTAGTAAATTTATCAGATAACAACCTTGCAACCAACTTATCTTTTTCTGCTCTCAAAGTATCATCAGTAAAAAGATCCTCATCACCATATAAATATCTATCACTATATTCTACACCTGCTCTTGTAGCATCCAGTCTTTGAAATTTTCTTGATTCTTCTATTTCTAACTGAAGTTCTTTTTCATAATATTGATCTACAAGAGTTGGAGATATATAAATTTCTCTTTCAATTGTATCACCTAATCTAAATGTTACCACTTCGTCACCAAACTGCTTATTTATAGTATTAGCTATAGCTTGCGCACCTCTAATGTTTTTTCCATAACCAGTACTAGATAATCTATCTACTGTATCATACAGGTTAGATTTTATTTGTTTTCTACAAGGCATAATTCTTTTTTATAAATATAATTAAAATCCACAATCATAATCATTTGTTCTATCTATTGGAGGTTTACCATCAGGTCCAAATTGTTTAGTGACATCTTCTTCAGCAGCTTGTTGAGTAGTTTCTGGCGAAGTAGTTTGTTGTGTTGAGTCTTGTTGAGCTATTGCTAAATCTACAACAGCCTGTCCTACAGGAGAAGTAACTCCTCCCTCTAAAACTTCTCCTGTTTTTAAATTTGTTATTGTTCCACTACCAATATTAAAATCAACTGAATATTTAGTGCCTTTGTAAGTTACAACTTCTACTTCTATATCTAGATTAACTTGATCAGCAGCTGGTGAAGCAGGAGATATATCTATGTTTCTGCTTTTTACAGCATTATGTCTAAGTGTAATACTAAATCTTTTAGACTTATTTCCTTCAGCATCTATACCATGTTTATAATTGATTTGCCCATCTTTACCCATTATTAAACCTAGGCCAGATTTCATGGGTATTTTATATTCTTTTTTACCCTTTAGAATCATAGTTCTTTCATCACCAAAACTTATAGTTACTACAGAAGGATTTAACCTACCTTTATTATTTAATATAGGCTCGTTGTCTGTATGGAATCCTATTTTTTGACTACCATCTTTATATTCATTTATAAGAACCATATCAAAGTATCCATCCTCAAAACCTAAATCTCTAGTTACTTTAGAGACCAACCTTTGAAGTTCAACACTTCCTGTATTAGCAGGCCTAGTTGTCCCTGAATAAGAATAACTTTCATCAGAAAAATACATACTGCGTCTACCCCTACCAAATTTATCAGAAGACTTATGCTCAGATTCATAAGTTTGATCATACAATGTTTCTATAAAATCAAAAACTTTTTTAGACTCTTCGTTTGTAAAAACTTGTTTAGTAAAAACTTCAGCATCTTCTACATTAACACTTTTTAAACCCTTGGTATTTACTAAACCATTAGTAAGTAAAGTTGCAATGTCTAAATCACTAGTTTGATCAATCAATTGATTAGCAGTTGGTGAAGCAGGAGAATCTAAATCAGTTGATTTAATAGGACCAAATGTATTTTCGTATACATCTCGAATAGCTTTCTTACCAGCTTCTGTTGTATTAGACGAAGTACCTATTCCAGCAAAATTCTTTGTTAGTTTTGGTGTAGTTGTAGGCCAAAAATCTTTAGTTATATCATCCCATTTGAACCAACCTTGACCATAAGATTTATTAGCAACTTGATTAAATACATAAGTTGGTTTCTTCATAGTGATACCTAACTGAACAGCTATACTTGTACCACCATTAACTTGAGGTACTAAAGCCTTTTTAACTGCTTTTCCTCTAGCTACTGTAATTTCAGCACCTTCATCTATAAGAGATCCTATAGCAAAAACCGCATCTGCATTTTTAACTTGAGCGTAATTTCTAATCTTTTTTGTATTTCTAGTTACATGATTAGGTTCTATTCTACCCATAGTTCTTTCTGCATTAGTTACAGCAATCTGAGCTGCTCCTGTTGGAGTTCCTGTTTTAGCAACGGGTCCCACATCACTTGTAGCATCAACAGGCTTTACACCTTTAGCTTGCAAACGTTTATCAGCAACAGCACCATCTGATGGAAGTAAGTAATGTTTATTATTAACCATTCCAAATGATGCTCCTATTAGATCCCATTCAGCATCATAACCTTGAGCACCTCCACTATGATTAGTATAATCAGTAGAAGACGGCAATACTACACCAGAAGGAGCACCATATTCTTTAGGATCTACCACTAAGTCTATAAACTTATTAGTTGACATTTTACCAAATTTTAAAAGCTTCTTAAATACAAATTCAAAAGTAGCATCATTGCTTTGCGCATCTGTGAAATTCTGACCAGCTACATTCATTATATTTACAAAGTTCTCATAAGGAAGAACATCAATCATTGAATCTCTATTATAGCCACCTGTACCATTTTGATATATAGATGTTAAAGGTAGTCTTCCAAATAATCTAGACAACCTTAAGTTCTCAGCTCTATCAGCTACCTTCTTTACAGTAGGGTCTGCAAGATCTTTTAAGTTTTGGTAATAGATATCGCCAAGACCTTCTGTATTTTTTATTTGAGATATGTTTCGTAATGATAAAACTTTTATACCAAGATTATTACCAAACTGTTTAGGAATATAAAGCTGCTCAAGTATAGGATACTTTTGCTTTAAATCTCCGTATCTATCTATACTATCAATTACAGTTTGTGAATAAGAATAAGCTCCTGTTCCCATAATTACGGATCTGTTATAAGAATCCATAAGGGCTTCTTTATTCAAAAAGTATTCATAGGCTTGTTTTGTAGCATTCTCTTCAGTAAAATTAAACTGAGTTTTTAAAGTATTCTTGACAGCAACAAACTCTTTATCACTAGATATATTTTCTAGTGGTATTCTAGATCTTAAATACTCCCTTGCTATTACATATTTTTTATACTGTATAACATTATCAAATATATCTTTATTAAAAATTCTAAGACCTTCCTTAGGATATGTTATAGAATTTTTTAGATAAGCTTTATTAAAAAAGTCTTTTTCTATTTTAGCATTGTCTACATATATGACATCTGATTGTTCTGTCATATTAGCCATTGCACCTTTTTCTACACCTTCTCTGTTTATAATCTTACGGCCCATGTATGTCTCAGGAGTGGACGTTAACTTACCATTAGAATCTACAAAACCTGTTTGATAGTTTTGGAATATATAATCCATCAAACTATCTTTAAATCTTGTTATAAGTAAAGACTTCTCATCTCTGGTTGCTCTTATTAAAGGAAGTTCTTTTTTAAGAAAGTTATTAACCCTATCATTGTTTCTAAATTGAAACACAGGAGTTACAATATCTTTAATAAGATTACCTATTCTAAAACTGCTTAATATGGATTCTTCTCTTAGTTTTCTTACAAGCTCTTGATCTACCTTTGTAACATCTGCCAAACCTTCATAATTAGCTTCTTTAAGAATTATTTCTTGTAGTGTTCTTGATGTAGTTGTATCAAGATTAGACTGAAGCTTTAAACTTGTCAAACCTTTTAACTGCTTTTCAATTTCTAAGAAATGGAGAAACATATTCAACCCTATGTTATTTGTTCTAGGATCAGCTAAAACAGTATCTCTATTTACAGAAGCCATATCACTAGTAGTAAAGACATCCTTACCTGCCATTCTTCTACTTAAAACATCATAGAAGTTTTTATTAGTTATATACTGATATACCGTAATATTTTGATAATCTTCTGTTGTAAACTCAAGTAAGCTATCTGTTCTATTTTCTTCAAGAGCTATTTTTTCGATAGTTCTACCTGCAGCTTCGTATTTTACAAACTGCCGCTCAACACCTTCTGTTGAATACTCACTGCCTAGCTTTCTCTGTTGAGCAGCATATTCTATTACATAAGGATTAGATACAAATTGTACTGCTGACTTAATTGGAACACCAGCTTTTATTAAGTACAAAAGTATTGGAGCTACTTCTCTATTACCTTGAATATTAAATACCCAAGGATCCTTTTCAATATCTACAAATCCATTTAACAGTTGATTGTAAAGCTCATTAATATTATTACCATCTTTTGCTGTAACATCAGATATTGATATAGATCCATCAGGAAACTCATTATGTGGCAAAAGTAGTCTCATATTATAATCACCATCTGTAAGTGTCCAGTCGTTTTCTATAAAATTAGGAAGACTTGTCTCTTTAATTACTTCTCTTTTGCCTGCTTTATCTACTACAGTAACAGCTTTAACATATCTCTTAGTTTTATTGTCATATATTTCTGGAGAGTACTTTTTAGGCATCTTACCTCCTTGGCTATTTATTATAGGACTTAATGCATTCTCTATAGCTACAATACCAAGTACTCTTTTACCTATCATGTTCTCAGTATGCTTCTGTAAATTATAAATAGGCTCGATTGTTCTTGTTGGACTTATAACCTTTGTCTCTTTGCCGTTTTTATCTACTTTAATTTTGACACCTTGACTTCTGTTAGCGTATCTATCATAAGTTGCTACGTCATCTCCAATTTCATCAGCAATCTCTTCTTTTAATAAGTAAGTAGCATTAGGTTTTACTAGGTTAGCATAGTTAGATTTTAGACTAAGTATCTCAGCCATGTTAAACATTATATCATTTTGTAAAGCAAGCTTCTTAGTATTAAATATCTTTTTCTCAGTAGCTGCAGCATCCTTACTGATAGACATTCTTGCAAGTTCAATAGTCTTTTCTACAGAAGGATCATATTTAGTTAAAGACCCATCAGAATTTATATTAGGAAAGAATATGTTAAGCTTATCAATATCAAAATCGGATCCTGATTTAGCAACTATCTCCGTTGGAAGTATTATGATGTTACCCGCAGTTGCTGGAAGGAATTCATGAACCTCACCAAACTCCATATAGTTAATACCTCCAACAGGAATACGTGTACCTACTATGGTAACCTTTTTTTTATTTTCACCATTATTGGCATCTAACCATGTTTCATCTTTTATAAGTTTATTTAAGTTAGCTAAACTAGCCTCTTCATCTAAAACTCTAGTTGTATTTTCTACACCAGAATCATCTATATATGTTTCTTCTCTATATACAGCAACGTCATCAAGTCTTAAAAGATTTTTAAAACTACCTTGCATCGCAATAGCTACTTTCATACCTGCAGTACTACCATCTGGTTTAGTTCTGTAAAAAGGTAAATCATTTGTACCTTGATATTTTTGAATGTCTGCTGTACTTGCTGTTTTGTACTCAGCTTGATTCCACATACCGTTGGTCAAAGCACTAGAAACTTGTACCAAAGACTCACCATTAAATCTTTGATTGATAATTCTTTTTTGAATTAGATTAATTATCATTGACTCAATATCACCAGCTTTAAAGTGATATGATAAATCAGTTTCTAAACTTCCATTTACATTCTTTCCTACAAATTCTATTTGATGCTCAGGAACATTTCTTCTGCCTAATTCTCTTTGAACTAAGCTTAAAAAGTTATTGATGTTACCTATATATTTATCGCCTACTTTTTTGTATCCTATATCAGATAAAAGTTCTTCTTCTAGAATCTTTTCATAGTCACTTATTAACTTAGAATATTTTTCAGCTGCCTCTTTTGCACCTATCTTTTTCTCATCAATAACACCTCTATCATAAAGATCCTTTAAGATCATTTTTCTAAACTGAGTAGAAAATATAGTTTGTTTTTTAAACTTCTTTGGAACACCAGTTACATTTTTAAGATACTCTACATAGATAGTATTCATAGTAAAGTCAATATTATCTTTTAATATATCTTGCTCTTTATTCTCAGCATCAAAAATTATATCAGCACCCTTTGAGTTAGATGCTATATGTGAAACTTTAGAACCTGTTTTAAATAAAGAGTAATGAATACTTTTATCCATCATTTGTTCATGAAGACTTTCTAATTCACCAGTCATTACCCCAGGTATCAATGGCATAAGTGAAAATTTATGCATTGAATTAACAGGTAACTTAGCTTGTTTTATACTACCTGAATAGAATAACTTATATGGCGGAAAGAACTCAGTAACTTCATTCACACCCACATATTCTCCTCTAGAAATCTTTTGAAACAAAGCTTCTTGCTCATAGCTCCAATCATTTTCTAAAAATCTTAAAGATCTGTATGCATCAAAAGTAATATAACCTTGGCCATCAGCCTCTTCCATTCCTTTATAAACATTGAGATCTCTTTCTACAAGTTCATCTACTCTAGCTTTATCAAAGTTCTTATTATAGAATTCTCTTAAACCCTTTTCAATCTGATCCAAATACTTACTATCTCTTTCAATATCCTTCATAATAGCAGTATTTAAACTACCATCATATCTAAGCGCTTTCTTACCATTTTGCTCTGCATAAGAAGTCTTTTTTAAATGACCATTAACAAATGTCTGAGCTGCCTTATCTACTCTAAAAGTTTTACCACCAGACTTAGTACCAGGAGATCTTTTTGAAAGCTCTTCTTTCTCGTGATTATATTGTGATAAATCGCCTTCAAGTAAATTTGCAGTTTCAAAATTATGAATCCATGAATTATACGTATAAGCTGCAGCTAATAATTTCTTTTGACTAGTTGAATCTTCAGTAATTTTATTAACCTCTTCTAATAAGTTTTTACTTAAATAGTCATTCTCTTCAATAGTATAATAAACCTCTGTTGTTAAACTATTAAAATACTTATTTATTTCACCTTTTATCTCAGCTTGTAATGTAATATTCTCATTTTCTAAATAAGATTCTAAATCAAAAAACTTGCCTTCATTTTTATCAATGATGTCATATATTTCTTTTTTAGTACCATCAGTTAATATATCATCAAATATTGTAAATGACTCACCCGCCATTCTACCATCAACAAGTTTGTTATTAAATCCTACATAATTTTTAAACTCTGGATTACTCTTAAACTTATGGATCCTATTGGCTTCAGAAGCCAAGTAGCCTAACATAAACTCATTGTTTATTAATTCTTGAGTACCGCGATAATCACCAAACTTATCTATATCAATATATAAATTAGAGTTCTTTTTATTGAGATCAAATCCTAACTTACTTTTAATAGACCCTGTAAATTTTAAACCAAACGCAGACTTCTTAGATGCAGCTCTAATAAACTCTTGTGTCCCACCTAGCAGCATCATATGAAGCTCTTGTGAAAACTTAGACCCTTCATCTAAGTCAGATGTATTAGTACCTCCACCTGTTTCTTTAGTAGTACCAGAGTCTAAGAATAATTCAAGATTAGCATTTTGTATACGTCTACCATTTGTTGCGGCAGAGTTTAAAGAATACATACTTCTTAAAAGTACTGACTTAGATGTAAAAGGATTTATGTCAGGACTAAGATAATTCATTGGGTTATTCTCACTATCTATAAGATTTTTAAAATCTTCCGCATCATTTATTTTAGAGGTTCTTGTAGATACTGTATTATTTTCTATATACTCATATACTATATTTCCTTCTGCATTCTGTACACCAAATATATTAGCTGCTTCTCCAAATCTTCCTTGCAGACGTGCTATTCTATCTATCTGAGTTTTTTGAGATGTAGCAGCTGTAGATGTAATGCTTTTATCTAAAGCTCTTTGAAGCGTCTTAACAGGATCCTGCAGTAAATCAGATAGCCTATCAGTTTGTGTTTTACTTAAAGGTGCATCCTGAGTACTTACTTTATCATATACATTTTTAAGATTACTATAGATATATTCTAAACCATAAAATCTTTGACCCTCTGATGAAGTTAATTCAGTTCTTATGGTATCAATATTATCTACATATAAACCAATTGCTCTAAGAAATTCTACAGACTTAGACGTATCAAACTTACCATTTTTACCAAAGTCTTGAATAACTGCTTCTAAATTTAACTCTGTTATTTTTGAAGATGGATTTAGTGTTGTGTATGGGTTATCCATATCACTCATGTACTGATTTCTAAATGTATTAACAATAGTTCTAGCATCAGCAGATGCATTATTTACTTTGGCTGTATCATCCTTAAATAAAGTTAGTTGTATATAAGGTACTCTTGACTTATTAAAGTCCTGCCAGAAAGATGTAGTGGCTTTAAAGTCATAAATATTATTGGCTGATATACTTGGGTTAGGAAGCTTAGTTGAAGTTAATTGTTTAAAAGGTGCGTATATATTACCTGCCTCAGCTAGTTTATCATACATTACTTGAGGGTCGGACTCACTTGCAATAGTTCTTACAACATTATTCCACGTTAACCTAAAGTCAGCGAGCTTTTTAAATCCTAAAGAATTCAATTTAGTTTTACCGCTCTTATCTGTATCGTGTAGACTTTTAAGCATGTATATAGTTTCCTTACCTGCAAACTCTAGTAATGATTTATCTCCAACTTTTTTATCAGCAAATCTTTCACCAACTTCTTCAGCTGTATTTTCATCTTTAGTAAGTTCATCCTCTACATAAGTATCTGCTAGAATCTTATATGTACTGTTTTTTAAATGAAAACCTACCGTACCATCTGTTGCTGTGCCATAGTTTTCTATAGCAGCTGTAAGTATTCTTATATTCTCATCAAGCTGATCTATCACAAATTCATTCTCCTCAGCAACTTCTACTCTTTGTGTTTTAAACTCATTTAATTTTTCTTCAAGTCTCTCTTTTATTACATCATATAAAACAGACTTTTTACCAGGATCCAAAACTAATTTAAGAGCTATACCTTTATTGTTTTCGGAGTCAGTACTTTTTAAATCCACAGTAACTTCATCAACTATATCAGATATAATTGAATCTATACTATCTTTAACTAGAAGAGATTCAGTTCTTGTTAGCGCTTGTTTATCAGTACCAGGTTCTGTAATACCTATGTTTCTTTCTAACTCATCAAACTGTACATTCTCAATGGTAGGTGTATATTTATTAAGACCTTTGTTATAGTAAAGAGCTTCAAACATTTCTTGAACAGTTTGAATTTCCATTACATTAGATGTATACCCTACACCAAACACCTTTTTTAAGAAGTTTAATATTCTTCTAAAAAAGCTATTTCTTTTAGGAGATCCTTTTTTAACTTTTGGATTTTTAGCATAAGATCTAAATTCTTCTGCAAGAATTTCTTCTATTTCTTGAACACTATAATCTTTACTACCCTTTAAAGATTTTTTAACTTCTCTATATAAAGCTCTTTTTTCTTTAGGTGATAAAAATAATTGTGTAAATCCATGCCATGCTTCATGATATAAATCAACTGATGAACCTTTCTTAGCAATCTGTATTGTACCATACTTACCCGCTAGAATACCACCATATGAAATAAATTTAGCAAATGCATCTGAGTTAACTATATTAACTCCTGTTTCTAAATCTAGATATTTACTAAGGTCAGACTTGTTCCACCAATCAATTGCTTTTTTATTTTGCTCAGACGTACCTTTATCTGAAGCCAATGTTCCAGATCTTTCTAAACCAAATCGTTTAGCTATACCTCTTTCATAAGGTGTATTTGTTCCTGCTTTAGTTGTAGCATTATCTATTTGTTCTTCTTTAGATTTAGTCTGTCTATTTTTATACAGCTTTTCGTAGTAATTTAATCTACTCTCTTCATCAGCAGCAAAATCAGTTTCTTGAACATTACCAATAATTTCTCCAGTACTACTATCTACTACAGTTAAAAGTTCAGGTATAAAAATTTTAGCTTTGCTATCAGTTTTTTCTTCTAATACAAATGTTATAGATCCACCTACTTTAAATGGAATAGGAACCGTTCCATTTTTATACTGAGGAGCAAGATAGATTTTCATTGTTTGACCATCTACAGGTGATTGAAACAGTATGTATGCATAAGGTTTATTAGTCAAAGAATTCTCACCAACTTCTACTGCAGATATAGTAGTTGTAGTTACAGTACCAGCATTCTTTACAAAAGCTGCAAGAGCATCTTTTCTTTTTCTAATTTCAGATGGTTGCTTTTCTTTAGCATCTTCTAAAGATTTAGTTACTTTACTAGGTATAGCAAAGTTCATATATTGATTAAATACTTTTTCAGGATTAGCTGAAGATAGATCAATTTTCCCACCTTTTAAAGAAGCAAGATAATCACTGTAAGATATACCAGACTTTTCAAGTTTACCTGTTTCAACATTATAATCTACAAAAGCATCACTTGCTAAGTTACTTTCATTAAATATTATGCTTATAGGATACTTTACGTTTTTAAATTCACTAGCATTCATGAGTGTATCAACTATAATATCTTTAGCTTCTGGACTTTTTAAATCTAGAAGCTTTGATTTCTCTGTAGGATTCTTTTGAAAAGTATCTTCAAAATAAGAAAACTGGATTGTTTTATTATTATCTAGATATTTTATACCATGTCTTCTTTGTTTTCTACTTTTAGTATAAGGAGATAAAAATTGTTTTATATAAGCTGATCTTTCATTATAATTTAACTTATCATTTATCAGTACCTCAGCAATTTTTTCAGCAGTAGCTTGATCAAGAGCAGGTCTGTTTACAGTAAATTGCTCACCTCTTATATTTATTGTAGACTTATATACATTTTGTGATTTTAACGGTGTTATGGTTCTTATTGAATCCTGTAAACCAAACTTAGAAAGAGTTCCTAATGTTAAACTTTTTTGTGTATATGAGGCCTCTACACCTGCAGAGAAACCTACAAGAGCTAATGATTTTACATCACCATTAAGAATGCTTTTATTTAAATCGTATAAGCTTTTAAGCTGCTCTTGAAATATCTTTTCAGCAACTTCTTGAGTTACCTCTTGATCAGCCATAATCCTAGCAACATTATTTGCTAATACTTCATATCCATAAAGATTTACAGGTTGATACTTACCATCTTTCTTCACTACGTTTCTCATCATTTGATAGACAATCTGCCCACCTGTTTGAGTTATGTTTCCGTTATTATCAAATTTAATAGGGTTACCTTCTTTATCAGCTAATACAGTTAAGATAACTTCATTTGGGTTTATTACATTTGCTTTAGACTTGCCTGCTCTTATTATAGCAGAAGCCATCAATAAAAAGTTACCTGTTATCTTATCTAGATCTTTAATAACCATATCAGATAACTTCATAGGCTTTAGAGTAACGTCTACTCCTTGATAAGATATAGTACCAGTTACACCTTCTTCTTGAACATTTTCAGCTTGTTGTATATTATTAAATACAGTATAAAACACTTTTCTTTCTTCTGAACTTTTTTCAACTAATGTTTCATCAAGTTTATTAGGATTAAGAGTTTCAAATTGTTGAAACGTTGTACTAAATACATTAGTTGGCTCAAGCCTAACAGGCTCAAGTCTATCTACAGATGACGGGGGTATCTTAGACGCAGTCAACTCTGTTTGAAACACAGCTTCTTTTAAAACACTTTGAGTTTGCTGTGGAGCAAAATGTTTAAGTACATTTCTTAGGCCAACATTAGGGTCAGCAAAAACTTTATTAAGTTTAAGTATTGGATCTACATTTAGCTCAACATCGTTAATAAAGTTTGGTAAGGTTGAATAAGCTTTAAATACCATCAATGGTATAGGTTGTAAGAATTTCACAGCAGTATCAATATCTTTTGCTTTTGTAATCTTTTTAAAAAGATCTTTCATATATGCATCAGCATCAAATGGAGTATTTTCCGATTGAGCTTGCTTCATCTTTTTACTTACAGCAGCATATATCTTTTCTAATTGTATGGGGCTAACAGCACAAGTTATTTTCATATCTTAACAGTCTAGGTCATTTAATAAATTATCTTCAGCATCTTCTGCTGAAATATCAGAATCATTTATTTCTTTTAATTTAACATCATTTGCAAGAAGCTCTGATGTACTAGTTATTGTCTCCTTACCAAAGTTTTCTTCTTCTCTAGTTACATTTTGTTCAAAAGACTTTGGATCATTTAATGTATCATTTGATAAATAGTTATCATTTATTTGATCAAGAGTAAAAGTCATAACTGAACCATCGTTAGATTTAACTGTAATTTTATTACCATCTATTTTTGAAACTTTCACAATACCATCTTTTTCTACAAATATATCACCTTTGGATTTACCTTTAGTTTTTATTACATCTAATTTAGCAATTACTTCGCTACCTACTTTAACATTTGTCAAGGTTATTGATGGAGCTCCAAAGTTAGAACCTGTATTTAAAACTGCTTTAGCTGCTTCTAAAATATTAATAAGCTCAGAAACTACTTCCGTTGGAATTTCTCCTTGCAATTCAGCTATCATAATATTTCTATTTACTGTATCTATATCTTCCATAGATTTAGCTTTTGCAATTTGAGATTTTAGTCCATTAAATACTTTGACTTCTGACTTAGTCATCTTAACATCCTTAATAGGTTGTGTTAAAGCATCTTCTAAAGCATCATTATCTTGTTCATCAGATGATTCTGTTTCATCAAGCTTATTACTCAATGATAGATCTGCAGATGGTACAGTTGTTAAAGGAATTACAGAGTTAATTCTTTCTGCAAAGTCAACCTTGTTTAAATTTATCAAATATTCACTACTAAGTAAGTTTGCAGAAGAAGGTCGTTGTGCACTTTCAATTTTACCATCGGTATTTTCACTAGTAGATTTAGTTATCTGAATAGGTAATAAAGCTATGTTAGCATCAACACCTATCATTCTATTTAAAAGATTAGCGTATGCAGTTTGCTGTAATCCATAGTTTTGAAGTTTAGAAAATTTATTTCCTTTCTTAAAGAAGCCATTCCATTTACTAGATTGACCAGTCTTAATATCTACAATAGTAATATTACCTTTTCTATCTGCAACAAGTAAATCAATTTCACCAGCTATTCTTAGAGCATCATCATAAACAACTATACCTGTACTAGCTATGTATAACTCACCGTTGTCAACTCTTCTCTTAAGTTCAGTAAGCATTCCTTCAGAGCCAAATAGATTATCATAAGCTTCTCTACTAATCTGATTCTCATTAAACTCAGGTACTGTACCTTTATCAAAAAGATCTTTGACTGCCAGGTCAACATAATTACCTGTAATTCTAGAAGACTCATATGTAAGCTCACCTACTAGATTAACTGCAGCATCTTTTACACTAGTTTCTGTAGTTTCTTGTTTTTCTAATGCTTTAGGTAACCTTACCTTAAGTTCCCTAAGAGTGTATGGCTCTACACCAGATATCCCAGCTTTATTAATCTCATCAATAAACGCATCTATTGCAGTTATATCTTGACCTAATGTTCTGTCAAATATCTCTTGTACCTTTTCTTTGTCTTTGTATGTATAATCACCTAAGAACTGATTAATAACAGAAGTAACTCTACTGTATGGAGCTTCGCCTTCCTTTACTTTACCATCTATATAATAACCGTCAGATTTTACTTTGTAATTAGGTTGCTTAGATTTAAGCTCTTGTATCTTGTCAATTGCAGCCTGCTGCTCAGGACTAAATCCAGATCTAATTCTAGAATTAATAACACCTTCTAAATTTTTTATTTGGATTTTTAAGTACTTAATGTTTTCATCTTCTTGTAAGGTTCTGCTTTTCTTTTCTTCTAAAGACTCAACCTGAAGTTTCATTCTTGTTTGTATAGCTCTTAGTGTAGGAGCATTCTTATCTTTAGTACTAATAGTTTTACCATTAAATTTAAACTCAAAATCTTTTTTTAGACCCTCACCTCTTACAGCAGCTTTAGCTTCTTGTTTTTGATTGTAATCATCAATTATTTTTTTAACTGTAAAGTTTCCTTGCTTAACAAACTTATCAAAAAGATTATCTTGCTGCTCTTCTGTTAACGTATCTCTTTGCTCTGGTGTTAATGTCTTATCAAACTCTACAAATAAAGCATTTCTTAATTCTGCAGGCATATCTTCTATATTACTATCTATAGTATATACTGCAGCCTTTTCAGTTGGTGTAGTTGTAACCTCAGCAGAATCCTCATTTTCTAAATACTCTTGTGTTATTCTTTCAAGCTCTTCATCCCTTTGCTGATTAATTAAGTTTACAGTATTTTGATTTGGAAGACTTTGTATATTGTAAATCTCTGCAGATAAATAATTAAATTCTTTGTTTAATTTTTTAACATCTACAATCTCACCACTTTCGTCAATGAATCTTAGATTACCTTCTTTGTCTTTGTAAAATATAACAGGATCCTGATTTTCATCATAAACAGCTTGTATATACTGACCACCATCTAGATCTTTAATAAGATCGTTAAGCTTATAGGTCTGACCTTTCTTTGCGGAAAATTCAGCTAAAGTAACCTTTGTATCTTCTAATGGTAAACTAGAAATTTTTTCATCATACATTTTATTTATATCAGCAACCTTTGCTTTATAAATATCATCATTAGCAAGAGCTGCTTCTTCTACAGTTAAATTTTTTAGATTTTCATAAGGAATAAAAAACTCTCTATAAATTTGCTCATACTCTGGAGTACCTTTTTTATATACAACCTTATCAATATCATTAAATATTTCAGAAGGTAATGTTCCATCTTTAACATATTGCGCAAAGTCATCTGCACTCATGTATAATCCTTGATCAGCAAGTTGATTTAGAAATGCATTGTTTTCTACCATACCAACTTGTTCATTTACAAGTCTTGTAAAGTATTCAGATCTTCTATCATAAAGTCTCTTCATCCATTTTTGATTCTTATCTACTACCTCTAAGAACCCAGCTGGATCGTGTAAGATATTTATCATTTTAGACATCTCTCTTGACTCTTGACCTAACTTGTAATAATCTGTTAACTTTTCAAAACCACTATCTAAAGCTGAATCTAATACAGTAGTATTAACACCTTTAGCTACAGCTCTTAAATAACTATGATGAGAATTTTTTAAGTTTCTAATAATCTCAGATTGTTTCTGCTGATCATCTAATGGACCTAATTCTGAATTTATATAATCATCTACTTCTTGCTCTGTTACTTCTCCTTCAGCTTTCTGCGCTTGAAGTATCTGTCTTGCTTGAGGTCTAAAGTCATCTCGTATATAGAATTTTCTAAATTCAGAAAATGCTTTCTTATAGCTTTCTAAACTTTTCTTTTGCTCTTTTAACGCATTAATTCTATTTCTATCAGGATTATTTTTTTGCTGTTCAGTATCTATTTCTTGATCAAGTATTGTCTGTTGTTGAGACATTTGCATGGGATCAAATAAAACTCTAGCAGCTCCATAATCACTTTGTCCTATATTACTACCCTGCATGTAAGTATCTTGAATTGTACTCATTCTTTCAGTTATATCCTCAAAAGATTCATTAAAGAATACAAAGTTTTCAACAGATTTATTCCAAGCATGATGTAATGCTACTTGAGCATTATACTCATATGTATCAGTTTTATCTAAACCTTCTAATGTAGGTACAGGATTAGGAAACATTTCATCGGCTTTTTCAAATCTCTGTTCAATAGTTTCAATTTTATTTATACTTTTTTGAAGTCTTTCTCTGTAGTATCCAGCTTTCTCTTTAGTATCACCTGAGATAGCATCTAAAAGTTCTTCATCAGTAAGTTCTTGCATTGACTTTAACTTATCAACAAAAACTGCAGTACTTTTAGTTTGATTCATTAAACTAACTGCAGATATAAAAGACTCGTTTTCTGTATCAAAGTTTTCTTTAGTAGAAGCACTCTGACTAGCTTTAGCATTAGCAATATTAGATTGTGTACCTAAGTTTACTACCCTACTGTTTAAGAAATCATTTATATCAACATTATTTAATTGCTCAACTAAGCTTTCAGATACAAACTTTTTTGTTTCTACCCATTTACCATACTCAGCTTTATTAAACATTCTATTATACTGAGTACCTAAAAACTTTACAGATCCATTTATCGGTTGAGCAAATGTTCCCATAAGAAATCCCGATGCAAAAGTTTCAAGACCTCTTGCAGACCATTCTTTTCCTAATTCAGTTTTATATTCTGACCAACTAGTATCTTCAATTCCTGCTTGATCTTTAAGAGTCCAATCACTTACTGCATTACTATAACTTTGTCCTTTAACTAAAGCTGAGTCTAAAGCACGTTTAGCAGATTCTTCATTAGCTCTTGCAATAGCTTCCTGAGCATTTTCTTGAAGGCCTTCCATAAAGTTACCTTTAAAATAAACTACAGTTTCTTTAGCTGTCTTAAATCCTGGATTTTTCCACCAGCTTTTGGCTAAGTTTTTAAGATTATTTTTTTCAAATGCAAAGGCTTTTTTAGTATTATCGTAAAGAACCTTACCATAATTTCCAAACTTGCCTCCACCAATATCATAGATTTCTTCTCTAGTATTTCGCATAAAATTACTAAGACCCCCTTTAGGTCTAGTAATATTATTAAAGGTTACTTTATTAGATGCATATATAAGAGCCGCATTAGCCTTTAATGTTTCAAAACCTTTCTTTTCTGCTACAGTTCTAATAAATCTTTGCTCATCATTATTTGGAGCTCTACCAGTTCTTTTATAAAAATCTCTATACCCTTCATCATATGTAGAGTTAATAACCATTCCTGATTCTAATCTAGCTTCAGCAAGAGCCATGTTCACATTTCTAACATCTCTATAAAAACCACCTGCTGTCTTAAAACCTTTAGCTAAACCTGTTAAATTTTCACCTTGCTTTGCTCCTCTGCGTATACCTTTAATTGCATCAAATGTATTTTCAAGAGGATTAGCAAAATCAAGTGCAGCCTTAACATTTCTATTTTTCCAAAAACTTCTAGCTGCATTTACATTTCCTAAAGATTGCAAAGTATTTTTAAAACCCTTACCTATAGTTCCCATCTTACCAACCTTGCCTAATCTGTTAAGTAAAGAACCTGTTCTAGCAGCTTGAACACCACCAAGCATACCTCCAGAAAGTGTTGTAGCTCCCATTAAGACAACTTCTTCGGCAAGAGCTTCCATCATAATACCTGCAGTGTAACCAAAATTCATTAAAGTATTATTAAAGAAAGCACCTGCCCCACCTCTAGAGTCTTGACCTAATGCAGAATAATATTCATATTCTTTTGCTTCATCTAAATCAGCACTTCTATAATCTCCTTGAAGCAGTTTACCCATACTTTTTATACCAGTCTGGAAACCTAAACCAACTAGCGGTATAAATGAATTAGAAAGCATTCTAGAAGTATTATCCCACCAAGTAGTATTAGCATTGAAGTTTGCCTCATTATCTCTTATAGGACTAAATCCAACTTCTCTAAGTTTCTCTTCTCCAAATGCAGCATATCTATCATAGAATGCATTACTAGAAGGACCTGAATCATAAGAATATATTTTAGCATAGTTATTCTTACCCTCAGTAGAATCAAAGTCTGCAAGAGTTCCTCTAATGTAGTCATCCATTCCACTCTTAGTTGGTGGTGCTACAATATTATTTCCAGGAGAACCTATCATAGGGGCAACTTGACCCGCAGGCATAGGTGATACAGGATCAATTGGAAAGTTTATAACATTATCCTGTAATTGAGTTTCACCATAAAAAGGAGTAATATTTGCAGGATCAGACGGAGTAGTAACTTGTGGGTCTGAGATATTACCAGTTATTCCTGGTGTAAAGTTATTTTCATTTTCAGAAGCCATAAAATTATTGTTGCATAAGTAATAACTGTTGTCTTATCTCATCATCTGATAAACCTTGTTTACGTAAACTTTCTACATAATTAGCAGTTTTATTATTTTGTGTAGTTATTGAATTTATAAAATTCATTGTATTCATAGTACTAACTCTCTTATCTAGATTGCCTGGATTTATAATAGGTTCCTCAAATGTTTGCGTAGTATACTGTAAAGTTTCTGTATCAAATATTGGATAAGTCTGGAACATCCCTACATTACCTGTTTCTTTATTATACTTAACTTGTGTTTTAAAATCTTTATTAAATGGATTAGTATATGAATACATTCCATCTGGATTATTTTTTGCAGCAGTTAACACAGCTCCTTGTGTAGAATTAGCTAAGAGTTCATTTCTAAAAGTACTTCTATCAGATATTACACTAAAACCATTCTTTTTTAATGCACTTACTTGATCTATACTAAGAATTCCTGCTTGAGTAGTTTCATCTTCTTTAGTTTTTTCAATAAGCTTATCCCAGAACTTACCATCAGAAGTTTTAAAAGTTACAGAAGACATATCAGCATCTCTTGCTGCAATAGGTGACCCTATTACTTTAAACTTAACTTTTGAATCTGTATCCTGCATTTCTGCCTGAATATAATCTAAAACAGCTCTTTGTTGATCTCTGTCCATTTGCTGTGCAAAAGTAAAATCAGGATCATCAGGACTATAGTCACCATAGGCAGCATTTGCAGCTGTACCATATGAAGTAGAATTCTTTGTCAAATCCATTTGGTTAAGATCTCTAAAAATATCTTTACCAAACCTTTCATATGTACCACCTTGACCTGTTATAACTACAGAGCTTCCTTGAATATTAGCAATATCAGTTGCATCTCCAGAATTAAGATTAGCACCAATAAGAGGAGAAGTACCAAGTTCCAAATAATCAATATCATATCGATTCAATTGTGCATTAGCATCTTCGTAACTTTTAAGATCATTACCATTTACATCAGTCAAAATTTTAGTACCATATGTATTTTGATCACCACCTATAAAAGTATCTGGAAATAAACCTTGACCTTCACCTGCAAAATCTTGTAAACCTAAAAGCTCTAAAGTTTTACCATATATTGGTCTTAGTGACGTTGTTGCTCTTTTTATAACATACTTTTCTTTATTGCTACCTTTATTAGCTATAAGTTTATTTTTAACATCTTCAGTTATTTTACCTTGATCTCTTAAATTCTGAGCCCATTCTTTCAAAGTTCTTATTTGACCATTATCAGTCACTAAAGCAGCAACTTCAGAATTACCCTTGGCTTTTGCATCTTTAGCTATAGAAGCCATTGCTTTATTATTCCAAGCTTCATAAGATTGCATAGAACCATTGTAATCATGAATTGTTTGCAAGCCTTGAAGAAGTTCTTCTTGTTTACCTGGATATGTTGCTTTAATTATTTCTGTATTACTATCTGAACCATAAAAAGATTCAAGCGATTTACTTAAGTTATTTAAAGCTTCCGCTCTAGTATTTCCTTTAATTTTACCTTCTTTTATTGCTTGATCAAATGCCTCAACACTTTGTGTAGCATTAACAAGATCATTTAAATTTTGACCATCAAAGTATTGACCTGTATTACTAGAATTAATCTTTCCTGACTTTACAGCTTCATTAATAGCATTTAGTTCAGTTCCTAATGCAGGTAGAATTTTATCTCTATACTCATCATCAGCTATAGATTGTTGAGCAGCTACTCCACTACCATCTTTGGTAACTCCTGGATCAGTTAAAGTTTCTGCAGATACATAAAATCTTTCATCTTTAGGAACTACCTTAGTACTACCATCAGGATTAACTTGTAATCTAAAGTCACCTGTATCAATTTTTTGTTTATCAAGTGCACGTTTATCTTTTCTGTCTTGCTCATACTTTTTCTCCTTCATTCTTAGAGCAGATTTATAATCAGCCAAACCAAATTGATTTACTTCAATATCTTGCTTATAATTTCTATAAGCATATGTAACAGCAGCCTGATCAACATCTCTATTAAAAAGATCATTTGCTACTAACCCATCTACACGTCTTCTTAAAACATCTAGATTGGCAAATGGATCTTCAACTCCTGTGGATGTTGTTCCATTAGAAGAACCATTATTATAATTTTCTACAAGAATGTTACTCTTTTCTAAGTTAGCATCTACTACTTCTTTATTATATACAAGCTCTCTAATAGCAGAATTAATTTGAGGATCTGTAGGATTTTCTTTTCTTTTTTCTTCTAGTGTATCTATGTTAGTTTGATATGCAGCTGATTTATCTTTAAGAGACTGATTCTGTCTTATAGTTTGATCTTTCATTCTATCATAACCATCTTGTAAATAAGCTCTTTCAGCAGCTGCTGTATCTCCGCCAAAGTTTCCAGCTTCTGATGCTACATAATTTTTTCTTTGAACATAAGATTGAGTCTGGTACATGTCCTTAATAAAAGGATCACTACCAAGTCTAAGATTTAATACTTTAGATAAAGGTTCTATAAGCTGTTCACCATTAGTAGTTTTTACAATCCACTTACCACCTTCAAAGCTTGGAGTAACTGTATCACCGTATTCTTTAGTTACTTCCTCAGCTTTTTTCATTACATCTACATAAGGAGTATATTTTACATTTCCTATAGATTGTATTTGATCATAAGGAGTTTCTTTAAACTCCTGCATCTTATAATTGATAGAGTCAACACCTGTTCTCCAGTACTGACCTCTTCTATCTTCCTCAGAAGAAGATCTCATAGATTCTGCAGCATTTAATTGACCCTTAGTATTTTTAGTCCAAGCAATATCCTTCATTAGGTTTTTATCCTCATAAAAAGGTTGAAAAACTTGTTGAGCTTGAGTAACATTTTGATCTAAAGATAAATCTAAAGATGCAACTCTTTTTAAGTTAAAATCTATTTGATCAACAATTGCTTCTTGTTTTTCCTTACTTTCTTCATGAGTTAAATCTGCATAATAAATTTGACCATATAGCTTATTTAACTGTTTCCAATTTTGATCATACTGGTTTTGTTTTGCTTGAAGAACATTGTTCACAAAATTAAAGTCAACCTGGTATGGTTGAATCTGTGGAATGAATGTTGAAACTCCCTGTGGGTAACGTGCCATTGTGTTATAATCTTATTTTATAAATATATTAAAATTTTTAAAGTTTATTAAACCTGTAAAGTTTAGTTACCATAAGGCATTGTAGTATATGTTGGAATAAACCCTCCTAGTGCTCTCTTTGGCATACTCTTAAGAATGTAAGCTTCTTTAGCTTCATCACTTAATCCCATTAACTCAGGAGATACTAACATCTCACTTGGTGTTGGAGCAGCTTTTTCTGGAACTAGCCCCTTACCTGTTGTAAAGTATGGAAGTCCTTGTGCAAAGTCCGTAGCATACTGTGGATACAATGTATTAGTCAAAGCTCTTTGTTGTTTTTCAGTCTCAGCCTCTTGTATCTTAGCTTGAGTTTGAGCTCTAATTGCATTCCAATTTAAAGTTTCTTTATCTCTAACACTAGCATTAATAAACTCTTGTTTAGTTTGAGCATCTGCTGTAGCTGCTGCATTAGCTGCATCATAGCTACCCTGTAATGCTTGCGTTTGATTACCTCTTCTTACATTTCCAGCCTCTACATCTGCTACAGCTTTGGTAGCTGCTTGTGTACCTTTACCTACAAGGTTAGATAATCCAGCCTGTTTTTGGGCAGTAGATTGTGCAGTCTGTCCAATTTTATCTGCAGCCATATTTACTTGAGAAGCAATTGCTTGTTGTTTAGCAAGGTAATCTTCATAACCAGATCTAACTTCTACTCTATCTGGTCTTGCAACCTGAGCTCTAGCAACATTAGGATCCATAGTAGCTGCTGTATAAACACCTCTAGTAGCTACATCAGACCAACGTGGAGTATCTCCAAGTCCTGGAACTTGCATTTGTTGACTTTCTACATCTGTATATTCAGGACATGGGCATTTCATTTCTCCAGTAGATGGATCTTCTACAGGTTGTGGTTGAGGATCTAAAAGGTTACCTTCTGCATCTTTACAGTTACACTTCATATCTGGTGTAGGTGTAGGAGACTCTTCTGCTACAACAAAGTTTGCACTATCACTTTCAATACCTGTCTCACATGCTGATAATCTTGCTACAGCGTCTTTACCTATAACACCCTTATTAGCTAGCTCCTGTGCAGTAACACCTACATAAGAACCAGTTTTCATAGATTGACACATGTCATCTAAGTATTTATTTGCATCTTGAGCTCTATTGTTAGATGCTTTTCTCTTATCTATAGTTCTACCTTCACCAGTCTCTCCACTATAATATACATCTCTACCTGATTCATCTTGGAATCCAGCTGACTCTAAACCTTCCGTAGAGCCTGTTTCAATATCTGGATTATTTTTATCATAGTATGCTCTAGCTTGTTCTGGTGTCATTGGTTGACCATTTACCATAACAGTACCAGCTAATTCATACTTAGGTAATTTTTTAATTTTAACCTTTCTTGTACCACTTCTTCCCATACTAGGGAAGTAGGAACCTCCAGTAGTCATACCATAAGCAGCCATAGGTGTTCCACCAAATTGAACAACTTGTTCTTGTTGATATCCAGAAGAACGCATGTTATCTAACTGTCTTCCGCTAAGAGCACTAGTTTCACCTCTTTTATCTCTATCTACTGCAGCAAAATTAAAGTTTGCTCTAGCATCATCACCTGCTATTCTAACATTATCAACCCCTTTAACAAAATTAGCTGTATCAGGCATCCATTTATTATAGGCTCTTCTACCGAATTCTCCAAGATCTGCATTATAAGCATTTTGTAATTTATACTCAGCTACTTGCTTATTAGTAAGCGGCTCCTCTTGTTGCCTAGAATCAACTTCTATCTTAGGAGTTTCATCTTTTGGAAGATATGGATTATCAGGAGCATTTTGATTTTGAAAAGCTGTAGTCCAAGGACTGGTATCCATAGGTGAAGTTATCAAACCTTCTTGATCTCCTTCAACTACTAAACCCTCTTGAGCATATACAAATCTATCTAAGTCAGAAAATCCTCCGTAGTTCATCATACCTTGTGGAGGCATACCTTGTTGAGGCATAGGTTGCGGTTGTGCTATAGGAGCTCCATCAGGCATTTGCTGTGGTGGAGGACCTTGTTGCATCATCTGCTGCTCTTCTTGAGGCTCTGGTGGTATTAAGTCCTCTTCAGTAATTCCATTAGCTTCCATATAAGGTCTAGCCATTTCTGGAATACCTTGCGGAAATGCTTTTTTAGCTTCCTGTGCTAAAGCCAAAGCACCAAGCTTCATAATAAAGTTCTTAATCATTAACTCAGCAGTATTTCTACTTTTCTTATCTGAATTAGGATCCATCAAAATCTCTTTATACTTATTTATATCATAAGGTTTAGCAAGATCTGCAGGAGTATAACCACCTTTTCTAGGCTTTTTACCAAACATTTTAAGAATCTTAGGATCCCTAATCTTCATTGCTTTAGTATCACTAAATATAAATGTATCATCAGGAAGATCTAGTGGAACACCTCCATTAGTATGTCTTGGTCCTGATATAGTAAAGTGATCAGGAATATTATCACCTGATATAGGACCAAATGCAGTTTCACCACCTTCAGCTTCTAAGTTAGCTTCATCTCTTGGTACAGAAGTAAGTGTTTTACCTATTTTAGCTTTAGGAGTAGACATGTCTTTGTAATCTCCTCCACCCCAAGCAGCTGGCGTAACATCTAAAGCTCCATCTGGTTGTTGACCACCGTAAGCTTTTTTATTAAGATTTCCTAAACTTTTAATTTTAACTTTCATATTGGTATTTTAAACATATTCAACCATTCCACCTGCAGCCATTATCAAACCTATCTCAGCTTCAGTAAGATCATATTCACCACCCTCTTCGTATTCACCACCATAAGCCATACCAACAGCGTCTGTAAATTCCTTGTTAACACCATAATACTTAGTGCCAGTAGGTTGTGAAGGCTGTACTACATTAGAATTAGAAGGTTGATTCTTATGATAGTTATCCCAATAAGAATCCATTTGCTGATAATTAGGTTCACCTGATGATTCTGAAGGAGCTGTTGACCCAGAACTTACAGAAGGAGTACCATATCCAGAAGCAGAACCAAAAGTTTGTGGTTGGCCAAATGAATATGTAGGATTAATTTCAGGCGAACCTGATATATCCTGTGGAGATCCTGCAGCAGGTCCAGTAGGTTCAGAACCATCTGTTTGTATTTGATCAGCTGGTCTTACAGGCATAGATTGTAAACCTGGTCCTTGTTTAAGCATTTGACCTGAACCATCCATAAATTGTGTCGGTTCAGATACTTGTTTAGTATTTATTTGATTTGATCCAGAAGGCATAGCAGCAGGATTAGCTTCATTCATCATAGATTCTACATCAGCTTGTCTATCTAAATATTCTAATTGAGTTGTCTGACCTTTATTTAATTGTCTTCTTAATTCTCTTTTATCTCTTCCTGACATGCTAGGATCATTTTGCATTTGATCACGAGCAAATTGTCTATTAGTCATATAGTCAGATTGTTCAGCTTGTTTAGCAGGACCATCAATCATAGAACCTTTATTCTTGTCTAATGTAATTAATGGATCTGTAGATTGTTTACCATCACCAGAAGCACCATTAAATGTAAATTCAGCTTTACCTCTTGGTCCAAGCAAACCTTGTCTACCTTTAAACTTAGCGCTAGTTAAGTTATTCATATTAACAGGCTGTCCAGGGAATCCTGTTTGAGTCCAGTAAGAACCTGCTCTATTAAATATTTTAGGTTGACCCGCACCTCTAAATCCATATGTATTACCAAATGCAGATCCTGCTAACATACCCATTGAGTTAGCTGTCTGCGTAGGATACTGTTGTCTACCATAACCTCCTGGATAACCTACACCAGGCATTGGGAATCCTTGTTGTGGTCTATATTGCATTCGTGGATCTGATGGATACATAGATCTTCCACCCATAAAGTTACCATAAGGATCATAGTTATTAAAACGTTGATTAACAGGAGAAGCATATCTAGGATCAAATGTATCTTTAACCTCTCCCTTATCTTGATAAACTTCTAGTCCATCTTGAGCCATATAAGGATCAGTAACATCTTTAGAATTCATGTAATCTATATCAGCTTGATCCATTCCACCAGATATAAATTTATACAAATCAGGATTACCATATGCAGCATCATTAGGATCCACAAATCCACCTGGCTGAAATAATGTAAATTGAGTTCCACCAGGAGCTTCTAATAACTTTTGACCAGCACCTAAAGCTTTTGGTGCAGCACTTCCTGAACCCAATAGTTTTGTTAATCCTGTAACACCTTGTGCTGCTGCTGTACCAAATCCAGTTGGCATCAATAATGGATTTATAGCAGGTTGACCTACTACCAAGTCATTAGGATTAATAGGTCTAGACTTATCTACAATATATGAAGGTTTTTCTGTAGTAGCTTTGTTGGCATTCTTATTGATAATCTCCCAGGCAGATGGTAAACCTGCAGTGTATCCGACATCAGGATATACTCCAAAATTAGGTTCATCAGCAAAGGCTCCTCTAATACCATCTCTTCTTATAAATTCATTTGGTGGTAAGCCTGGTTCACTCTTTTTAGAACTACCTTTAGATTTACCATCATTCTGATTTCTTTCTTCTGTTTGCTCTTCAGCATCAGTAGTTGTCTGATCCTTATTAATAACTTTAGCTGCAGTACTTATAGGATCCTCATATCTAATTCCTGATTGATATCTTCCACCATATGCCGTATTAGTTGGGAAACCTTGTCCAAAGAATCCTGTCATTAAAGGACTCATAAGGTTAAAAGGCATGTTACCTGTATAATCAATGTCTACTCTTCTAGGTCTACCAAAGAGACCATACTTTGTACTCATATGAAAATCACCTGGAAACGTTCCTTGAGAACCTTCAGAACCAGCTACAGCAGGTGTTATCATATTTAATCCTGATGAAGGTATACCAAATTGATTCATGCCAAATCCTGCTGGGGTTCTTCTATTTTGTCTTCTTAAGAATCTATTAAGCATACGTTGTTCTCTACCAAATCTAGCTTCAGGTAAATCCATCTCACCACCTTCTTCAAATAGTGAAAACTGAGCTCCTCCTGGAGCTTCTATAAGTTTTTGTCCTTGACCTAATACTTTCTGTCCAGCATTTAACACAGTTTGACCTTTTGGAATAGCTGTTCTTGCTCCACTACTTATAACAGAAGGTACACTACTTCCTGTAGGAGCCCATTTAGGTATTAGACTTGTAGCAAATGCTGGAGCAAGAGCTGTATTCATAATCCAATCTTTATCTAGCATATCTAGACGACCAGAAGGTTTTGCAAGATTTTCAGGACTTGATGGACCCCTTTGTGTAGGATCTTGTTTTCCCATACTTGCATACAAGGCTTGTATGTCTTCAAAACTTGCATTACCATCATCGGCACTTGGTACACCAGTAAAAGTAAATGCATCAGCCGCATTTTTATTAATCATATCAGTGACCGTTGGTAAACCTATTTCATTTTGAAGATCTTCTATTTGCTTAAGTGGAGGTGATTTAAATTCTTTTTCTGAAGGACTTACACCTTCTTCATCATATACTTTTTCTCTAATTTCTTTTCCAGCTTTAGATTCAGGATCTACTTTTATCCATTTATCACTACCTTTCTTTCTAGTATATAAAACACCATCTTCATTCTTATATTCATAAGGATCTCCGTTAGGTTGTATAACGCCTTCTTCTATCCTTTCAGTAGTTTTTTCAGTGAGAACTTTTTCTTGAGGAGTTGCTGTATTATAAGGAAGCATGTCAAATACTTGTTCAGGAGTATATAGCAATTCTTCTTCAGATTGTATTGGTGTTGATCCTGGAGGAGCCATATAAGGAGCACCAGCTTTACCTAGAACATTATCTCCTCTAAGCATTTCCTCCCTTGTAAAGTCATCGTTTCTTAAACCTCTTCTTAAGAGTCTTCTATCAGGTCTACTATACATATCAGACTCTCTATCTATTTGTCTAACAGCTCTTCTATCACCCTGTTTTTCTTGTCTTCTTGCTCTACCTCTTCCGTATCTTTCCATAGGAAGATTTTCACCAGCAGATATATTTTCATATTCATCTTCAGCTTGTTTCTTTAAAAGTGCATCATCAGCACTATTTTTTACAGCATCAGTAAAATCAGATACAAATGCTTCTCTACCATTAGGAATATCATTTATAGTTGGAACAGAAGAATCTTCTTGTTGTATACCTTTTTTAGCTTTTTTTAACTCTTTAAGTCTTTTCTTTACATACCCACCTTTACCCATAGGTTGTTCTTGCGCAGGCATTTCTCCTTGTTGAACAACTTGTTGCATTTCCTGAATTAAAATTTGTTGCTCTTCAGGTTCAGATTCTTGCAGTTGTTGCATAACATCTTCTGGAGATGCTTGTATTTCTTGAGAATAAGCGTTTATAAGCTGCATCAATTTCTGTTGCTGCTGCTGCATCATTTGCATTTCATCTTGAGATGGTTGTTGCATTCCTTCTTCAGCTCTAGCTAAAAATTGCGCAGTGGGATTTAACACTTTACCGTCTTGAGCACCACCTGCTTTATAGATTCTGTATGTTTTTTTTGACATGTCTTAAGTACTTACTTATAATATACTAATTTTTAGTTTACTTTTTAAACCTTAAAAATTTACTTTATTTCTTCTACAATATATCCTCCATTTAAATACATGGCTACTTGATTCTCATCTAGTTCTAATTCAAAAAATTCTCCACCTTCTTTTTTATTACTTAATGTTTTTTTATAGTAAGGATCGTTCCATATAGTTTCTTTATAAGGACTAACCTCATTTTCCTCACCTAATGATCCAGCACCATACAAATCATTCATATATCCTTTTACTTTAGATACATAGGTTTCAGATATAATACCTGTTTGCGAATTAGGCAAAAGATTAGCTATAGCTGGTGCATACTTCCAATTTGTACTAGAAATATCCTTTTGTACAGAGCCCCTTCTACTAATATCTCTCAACTTTTGAATTTCTTGAAAAAACATATCTTCATCAGAACCTTTATAATAATTTTTACTACCTTTTTCTCCTCTACGACCAATTGTAAGAAGTTTTTTAGTTCCCCTATTATGAGCTAATATACTCATGCTGCGTATATCATCTTCAGTAAGACCTAATTCTGGAAACTGTTTTGCATAATCTTTAAAGGTATCATAGTGTTTAATTAAATTATATGTAGTAACATCTACTGCTTTATTATTATTTGCTAAATCCTTTGGGCTTTTTATATTAAAATACGCTTTTGAAAAATCATCTAGTTGACTAAACTTAGTTTTACTTACACCTAATGAAATATCTTCATCTTTAACATCTTTGTATGCATAACCTAATTTTGTAATATTACCCTTATCATCTCGATTTCTTGCTATATTCTTTCTTAAACCAATTCCTGTTTCAACACCTGTTATACCTACAGTAGCTGCTTCAACCCAATTAGGATCAGCAGAAGAACCTAACCTCTCTGTCAAATTTATTGCATCAGAGTGAACTCTTTTTATAGTATTTTTAATATCATTTTTTTCAGAAGAGGTATAGCTTCTTTCTTTTTTTATTTCAGCTCCATCTAATAGTATATCTATGTTTTCAACGGGATGTTCTTTAAAATTATATTTAACACCTTGAAGATTTACATTTTTATTAGGTCTTTGTATCCAACCTGTATACAAATTAGAATAAGGTTCTGTTCTTACATCTCCATGAACATTATGTGTAATCTGAGGTACTCCATTTTCTATTCCTGATACAAAACCTACATGTGTGTTATGAGTTTTAGAATTTAATACATCACCGTGATGACTTGAACCTGGCCAAAAAATACCTACAATATCTCCTGTCTTATACATATCAGATGTAGTAGTACTCTTAGTTTTTACAGAACGAGTAGTATTTACTAATTGATTACCAGTTTTTACATTTTTAAAAGCAGGATCATCATATATATTATAGACTTCAGTACTATTTTTCTTTCTGTCCATATTTTCTTTTATATCCCATGCATTGCGATACTTTACACCTAGAGCTTCCGTTAATACATCATTCTGTTCTAGTATTTGACACATACCTTTGGCGCATTGTTCTTCTTTTAATTTAGTTGGTATATTACTAAAGAACATTGCATTAGGCTCTTTTGATTGATTTGATTTTTTAAATGCAGCTTTAGTAATAGGGCCAAACTTACCATCTACTTGTGATGATTTTAGAAAACCTTCTTTAACTAATTTATTTTGTATATCAAAAACTTGTTTTTCAGTTTCAGGACTTTTATCAGTTTTATACTTATTATAATACTTAGTTATTACAGAATTATCTAAACTCTTGTTATCTAATTGATTTTCTAAAGCTTTCTTAGTATTCTTGCCAAAAATTCCATCTGCTCCAGAACCCCCTATATCAAAACCTTCTTCTTGCAATTGATTTTGAAGTGCTATAATTTTATCCTTACTGGCATTTTTATAATCATTTATAAGTTCTTCCCTAGCTTTAGCTTTTTCTTTACCTTGATATTTATTAAGGTTTTCTAAATATGTTGCTGTATTGTCTATTGTATTATATGTTGAATTAGCTAACTTTTCATCTTGAGCTAATAGAATCATTTCATCTTTTGTTAATACTCTTTTTGGTGTGCTACCAATTGGAGATGTATATTCTGGTGCAGTATCTGTACTTTCAACATCAGCAGCTTTAACTACTGAAAAATCAAAATTTTGTTTAACTTTATTAGGATCAATAGGACCAGGATAAGATGTAACATTTTGTTCTCTTAAACTACTATTAAATATTTCTTTAGCTAAAGGATTTTGTTTAGCACTAACTTTAGAAATAGTATTAGGCTTAACACTTTTTAAATTTTCAGTTTGTTTAAGAGCATCTCCTACAATATCTATTTTTGGAACAACATTAGATGCACCTAGAGGTGTTCCAGAGTTCCACATACCACCTGTTTGCATTTCTACTATATAACCATTCTTTGCATATGCAAGTGCTTCATTCTCGTCTAAATCAAGAGTAAATCCTCCATCTTTCATATACTGTTGAGAAGCTAGCATTCTTTGTTCTACATCACTATATAAAGGAGTACGCATAGCGGCCATAGCTTGACTATAAATAGGAAATGGATCTTCTACAGCTTGAATACCTATTGGTGTTGGAGTAACTTCTTGTTTCTCTTCTACAACCACATCATCTTCTTCAACTAAATCAAGAAGGTCTCTAAAAGATCTTTTTTCTTCAGCAGGTTCTACTACTTCAGGAACTAATGTAACTTGATCACTTGGTATAGGGTCAGCGTTGTAAATACTCTTGCCGTCATCACCTTTAATAGATGGTGGATTAACTTTCCCTTTATTTAAAACTCTTGCTACACCAGCACCTGTACCCCACGTCTTAAGCTCATCTGTATTAGAAGCAATATTAGAAGCTCCTACATCATTTTGTAAACCATTTACAATATTTTTATAGTAGGGTAATTGCAATGTTTTAATTGTTGCCGCAGTTCCATACTCAGGGGTAGAATAGTTCTTAACGCCTACTGAGTTATAATCTGTTTTATCTTGATCTACATCTAATTTATAAGTTGTATTAAAAGGATTATTTGCTGCTGTGCCACCTTCAGCTTGTCTCCATGCTTTTAAAAATTTTAAATTTTCATCAGTAACAGGTGCACCTATACCATCTAATATTGTTGAGTAAACGGCATCATCAGAAGGTTTTTTAGAACCACCTTTTTTATATAAATCTAATATAGACTTATTTGATTTATTTTTTACAGCTTTCTTAAACTCGTTATTAAACTTATCATTTTTACCGTAAATTTTGTTTATGTAATCTGTAGTTTCTTTTGGTAGATATTTTTCATTTACCCAATCTAAAGTTTTATATATATCAATGCCATCTTTCTTAGCTTTTGTAAGAGCATCTTTTATATATCCCGCTCCATAATTATAAGCACCTAAAAATTTAGCTTGCTTAACGCTAAATTTTCCTTTATTAAGATAAGGTCTTTCAGACAACCAGTTCATATATTTACGTTGTGCATCAACAGACTGACTAGCATCTAAAGGATTAAAGTCATCACCAACTAAATTATTTTTTTTCAGATCAATTATAGTGTTAGGCATAAACTGAGTTAGACCTTGTGCTCCAACAGGGCTAACAGCACTAGGATTAAAACTAGATTCTGCAAAAGCTTGTCTTAAATATAATTGTTTAAGAATATCATTCTTCTTATTTTCTAATTCTTGCTTCTTAGATGCAATAACTTTTTCTGAGAATTGTTTAAGCCAAGGTTTACCTGCTGTACCATCTTGAGCAGTTGGTAATTCTTTTAAAATATAACCACCATCTACTTCTTTCTTTAGTTCATAAGGATCTGTCCAATCTTTATTGTCTTTAAAAGGATGCTTTTCACCGTAGCCATCTGGATATAAACCATCATTAGCATTGTTTATAACATCTCTTGTTACAAACTCATTAGACCTTCGATCAAAACTTAAATTTGATCCAGTTAGGTTATTTCTTATATCTTCTGCAGCTTCTCTAAATTTGACACTAAAGTCTCTATCATCATTAAATATAGTACCAAGCTCGTGTCCCACACCTAAAATGTTAGAACCTAACCAACCTAAACCTTTAGAAAGATATGGTATATTACCAGTTTTATTTTTTATAGCATCTGCAGTAAGTTTTGCTGCCATAATATGTCTTGCAGGATCAGAAGGATCTTCTCCTTCTTTTGCATATTTTTCAGTAAGAACTCTTGCTTTTTGTTGAGGACTACCTAAAGAATCATCTACAAGTTTTTCTACTTCTTGTATTGATGTTGGAATATTAGGAACTAAATCAGTAATTATAGTAGCTCTATCTTTACGTGTGGATTCCTGTTGTTCCTCAAAACCAGGTTCCCCATACACAAGCTTTCTACCTGACTGAATTGTTTTAGGATTTTTAAAACCTTTTTGAAATTCCATCAGACTTTTTATACCGTTAACCTGACCAGCATCTTGAGCTTGCGGTAACTCTTCTACTATATAACCATTAGCAGCGTAAGCCATTGCTTCATCTTCAGTTAATGGAATCTCATAAACACCATTTCCTGGAAATTGATACTCACCACCAGGTTGCATTACAGTGGAATTACCCTCATCATCAAAAGCAAAGACTGGTTGTTTTACACCTTTCATTGTAATACGTCCATTAGCATCAGGTATAAAAGTATTTTTACCTGGATGCGCCCATTGGCCTCTTTTATCTTTAATAAACTTTTTCATTATCTAGGTGAATATAAACCTTTCATTTCTACAAACTTAATAATCATATTAACATCTTGAGGATTATTCTTAATTAACTTTACAAAATTATTATAATGTCTAAACTTTTTTCTTTGCAATTGATCCTTATCATAATTAAGGTTAACTGGATTTAAAGTTTGCACATAACCATTTGCTTGTGTATTCCAAATTTGATTTTCCTCATAGTTACCTAAAAGTCGTGTTGTATTGGGAATTAAAGGACCTGTCGGTGGATAACCAGATCCATTTGGAAACTCACCTCTATTTTTAGTTATATCCCAAAATTGATTAAATCTATACTTTTGTTCTTCTTTAGATACTAGTATATCCATTGAACTTAGATTTATAGTAGGATAGTTTTCAGCAAGAGCGACATTATTTTTAGGATAAATATTTAAGTTTAAATATCCAGAAACTTGTTCTGAATTAAATATTACAGCCTGATCAAAATTATAATCAAGTACATGAAATTGATCTACACAAAATTTACTATCTCTCTTATAACATTCTAAGTAATACTCTAAACTTTTAACAGTTACTACTTGCTTACCTGTATTAAAAGGTATTCCAATTTCAAAAGGATACTGAATATTATAAAAGTTACAGTAATCATTACAACCTGCTTTATGTTCCCATATAGATCCTACCTTTGTAGTATAATGTTTATTTCTACCTGATAAATATAAATTAGGATGCCAATCGTGAAATGAAATCCATTGTTTAGATTTAGGATCATAACTTATAGTCCAGGATGCATCTTCAAAAAATCTTGAGTCCCCCAGTTTTATTATAAGTTTATTACTTCGATTTTCAGACATGTAATATATAAACTTATCTTTTTCCAAATACTCAACCATACCCTTATATTCAGGCTTAAGCATATAATCTTTTTTAGAAAAATAAATTATACCATCTGTATTATCATAACCTGCAGAACATCCTATTCCTGCTACTGGATTATCTACGTAAGGAAATTCAGGAAAATCTTCTGTAAGTTTATATGGTAAGAACTCATTAAACCACCACTTCATGTTTATTTGAGATATCTCAGTTAACCCTTGACCATAAGAAAATATTTTACCTTGTTGCTGACTTATAAAGTACAGTCCAACAGGACTTGATATAATACCTAATCTGTCTTGTGAGGATCCGTATTCATATTTTTTATCAGAAGCTGTGACACTTGTAGGAGTTGCTGCAAACAAACCACCATCACCTACAGTAGTTGCTACACCAACATATGTTTCTCTTTGATCTACACCCTGATAAATTAAAGGACTAGCATCTTCAAATGTTATGAAAATACCTGTCTTTGCATAATTTTTTACAGAATTTACATCACTTCTAAATGTTACATTATTAAGGGGTAAATACGTTAACCATCCATCTGTAGTATCTTCTTTTACTTGTGGTAAAGAGTAATTGATTCTATTAGGATATGATGTAAAACATAAATCTGCTACAGTAGGGTTATAAGTTTTATTTTGTAGCACACCTTGTGTAAAGTATTGATTAAATACAAATCTAGATGAACTCAAAGAGTAGTCATAAATATACTTATTACCTCTTTCAATCATTGTAGGATTCATATCAAATAAAAATTCTAAATCAGTAAATTTGTATTTACTATAGAACTCCTCATAATCAAATGTTCCTCTTGATCTAAAGTCTACGAGAACTTCAGACTCTACAAAGAAATCTCTAATTCCATTATTTGATAAATAAAAATAATCATTTTTAACACCTAAAAATGAGATTCCTTTACCATCTAAATTATAATAGCTGCTCGGAGTTAATCCTGATCCGAAATTATTATCTGTAATAGTTTCAATTATATTTGATATATTATATAAATCAGCAAAATCCCAAGGTTCACTATTAGCCCAGTATCTTGGATAAGGAACCAATGGACTTAAAAAATAATTATAAGGTGTATTTTCAGAAACATCAAATAACCAATTATAAAAGAATGGCATTATATTCTTTTCTGTAAATCTATTTACATAAGTATCCCCTCCAAAAAATACAGGAGTCTTAGCTATCTTATTATGTATTAGAGGAGCAATACAATCAGGCACTGTATTACCAAAGTTAGTAATAGCTAAATTATTAAAATCAATATCTTGTTCACAATTAGTTGCGACAATTTGCTGTATGTTTTCTAATTGACCATATTGATTCCTTATACTAAATTTTAAACCAGCATAGTTACTAGCAATTTTATTAGTAAAAGGAATTACTTTACCAGTATTTGAAAAACTAAGACCTGTAGATCCGTGTACATCATTATCTTCTGCAACCCCTAATGTCATTAAAGAAACATCAGTACTAGGTGTTGATGAATCTAATGTGTTACCACCATCATAAATAAATCTAGGTCCTATATTTAATCCATTTCCCGACTCTGTTCTTAATACAGGTAGTCTAGGTCTTTTTCTATTATTAATTCTATACCTTACTGAATCTCCCGCATTATTTTGAAATTCAGGAAAATCTTGTACATCGTCAAATACATAAATACCATCAGCCATTTGAAATCTACTTGGCCAGCTTGTTGGTGGAACTACCCACTTATTATAATCACCATGGCTAATTTTTTCTAATGCATATTGCTGTGCTCTAATTATTTCATACAGTAACTTTACAGTAACTTGAGCACCTTCTATAAAATAAAAAACAAGTTGACCTGCTCCTAGAGCTGGAGGCAAAAGTTGTGCACCAGAATAACCTTTAGAATATCCAGGTGTAGTATAAACTTTTGATACATTACCTACTGCAAGATTTTTACCATTACTTAGTGCAGCAAGAGAATCACCGCCTGCTAAATCTAGAAAAGCTCCTCCATTTGTATAAGCAGCAATAGCCGCAGTATAACCTGGCATAATTCCAGGTATAGGTGGAAAACCAGTTATATAACCCAATTGTTGTGCAGCTGCATGGGTTTGCCCTGCAAAATCAATTCCAGTTGTTACAGATCCTACTGCAGGAGCTACAGCTGGAATTAATTGAGCATGCCTAGGTACAGTGTATTGAGTTTCGGGATAATTAATATTTACCTCACCTACTGTTTGTAAGAGAGCATTAATAGCTCCTCCTACTGCTCCAATTAAAATTACACCATCTGAAAGTAATTTAAATTTAGGATGTCCATTAGGTTCAATAAATCTTTGTTCTGCAATACCCTCCAAGTGTCCATATACTTTTAATTCAGACATGGATAAGAAAGGTCTTTTAAAGCTTGTATCAGGAGAGTGAAAACTTATTAAATCTTGTGGTAAAGTTTGATTAACAAATTCTTTATCAAAAGGATTTAGAGTTTGATTTTCTGGATACCTACTTAGTATATAAGGATCATTGAACCCAAAATTTTCATCACTTGAATCACTACTGTTTTTTAAAGGTCTAATACAATTAAAAGGATAGTTTGCATATAAGCCTATAGTAGAATCAGATACAGTACGTCCTTGCAGTTCATAATCTCTAAAGTTATTTACCATACCTTTAGCTACTATGGATCTATTACCGTGTCTTGAACTTCTTAATATTTCATAACCAACTATACCTTCAATGTCATTACCATCATTATCTTTTGGAAGAATTATATTTTCAAATGAAACTCCCATAAGTCTAATAAAGTATTGACCATTTCTTTCATCAAAGTGATAGGCATCTTGATTAACTGAATTGTCAGGAAACTTATGGTGTCTTATAGGTTTACCGCATAAATCAAAATTAGTACCAGTAACCTTTGTCCAACAATAATATGAGGAATTCCATACTTCAGGCTGATTATCGGGATATAGTTCAGTTGACTGCCAGTAACCCATATCACCTTCAGCAATAACTCTTCCTCCAAAGTTATCTATAGGTTCTGAATTTCCACCATTACCTGTATACACTCCAGTATTTACTGTTTCAAATAATAATTCTTCTCCAGGTAAAGTATTTTGATCTGAGTAAGTGCTTGCTTCATTGATTCCATTATAATCTCTTGATACTCTGCCAGGAATATGATAAGATGCTGATTTATCTCCAGTGTCATAAACCCATCTAATAAAAAATGCATACACTTCATCTCGCATATAACCTGCATTATTACCACCTTTTATATAATAGTCTTCTGGGTACTCAACAGAAACCCACTTAGCATTAATTTGATTTGCCAAAGGTTGATAATTAAAGTCAAACTTTGATTTAGGTCCTATTCTTAATAAATATCTACTAGCTTCTGTTATTTGTTTAGATGTTTCAAATACAGGATTTTGTTGTAGCACACTTGACTCAGAAACATTTGGAAGTGTCTCAGAAATTTGATCAAGTGTAATAGTTGTATTCTTTGTAGAAAAATATCCTATTTGTTTTAAACTTGAACCTTGATTTATAAATCTAGCAACCACCAATACAAATTCATCAAAGTGCTCTGTATCAGCTTTAATAGTCAAGTCAAAAGCACCTCTTTCATTTACATCATTAAATATGGGTTGTATATATGATAATGAAAAAAAGTTTGTAACAATCTGTCTATTTATAACATAAGCCAAAGCAAATGCATAGGAACCATTTTCAATTGTACCTTGCTGAGAACTAGGAGTTACTTCTATACAAGGTGTATTAACCAAGCTTGCTAATCTTATTGCATCGCAATCTAATTTATTAGTTAGTGTACATATTACACAACTATCTACTTCATCACACTCTTCTATCCAAGATACACCTGGCCAAAGAATTTGATCAGTACCATTAGAATAATAATTTATTGTGCTACTACCATCTAGTCCACCTAACCAATCATAAAATTTAAAATTAGGCCACAGTCTAGGATCTCCTATATTAATATATCTATCTGGGTTAAGGCCATCAGCCCAATATATTTGCCAAGAACAATCTTCCTTTTCTCTAGAAGCTCCTGAGATTAAGTTAAACTTATTAAAGTTTAGACACTTATCTCTAACAATAGGTCTGTACAAGCAACCTTCTTCTTCAAATAAACCTATTTCAGAAGTAATAACATTATCATTTTGACCATCATAAATAGCTGAGTATATTATCCACTTACCTGCAAATAAAGGAATGCATCCAACTATTATAGAACTATGATCAATAGTTATATCAGAACCAATTGTTATACATAAAAAATTAGACTCCTCATTTGATAAAGTCCCTAAATCACCTTCTTTAGTATTATTAACTGCATTACGTGCATACGTCCACATACCATCTTGAATAAAAGACGGATCAGTATCTCTAGTTAGACCTTTTAAAAAAGTTCTAGATTTATTTACATCTGTTTTACTTAAACCTCTTTTCTTTGCCATAACTTTAAACTACTCTGAGTTTATTAAATTCATTATAAAAACCACTATTTGGAGAATGTGACTTAAACATGTTGTAATATCTACCATACATAGCCTTTCTATTTGCAGACCATATTTGCTTTATCTCTGCAAAGTTTGGTGTATTTACTACGCTTAAAGCATTGTTTCTAGCTGACCTTAATCTTTGTTCAACAAGTTGCATTCTTTGAGCAACATTTTCTCCATTGATATATAAATTTTCAAGTATTCTAGCTTTAAAAGCATACTCATAGTATTCATTAATCAAATCGTGATCAGGAACTAATAAGTTTCCATCATCATCTTCCATTTGACCTTGATAGTTTAAATATACTTTACCTGTTTTAAATGTTGTAAATAAAAATCCATGTTTGATCCAACCTTCATTAGGCGTATTATAATACAAATTTGGACAATGACATTCTATATTCTGACTTGGTTTCATTCTTAATGGTGCAAGATCATTATATACAAATGTTTCTCCTGTATTTATAGTTTGAATTAATTCATAAGAGTCACCTTTACAGTTCATAAAAACTCTAGGTTTAGTTAATTCATTACCGTAAGGTTGTTGAGGATTATGCACAAGGCATGTACCTGCATTACCTTTATCATCACAGCAACAAGTAGGTTTAGACACATCACATGGATCAGGTACTTGAGCAGGAAAATCTGAATAAGTCTCAGGAATTCTACCATTTGTAATAGGCATTTCCACCATAGTAGTTCCACCAGCAAAACCATCATAACCTAAATTTTTAGTAGATTCTCTAGGTCCACATATATAAGCAAAATTAAATGTATAAAAATCATCAGGTAATTTTACCTTACCATGATTTATATCTAAGATGATTTCTTTTTGCTGATTGATTCTAAGACCTAAATCATAATTAAGCTTCTTAGCAAGCTTAATAAGCTGCTGAGGTTCAATCATATTCTCAAGAGCAAAAGTATTTAAATCTATAGTTACATCTTCTAAGAGTTGATCAAAGGTTCTATATTTAAGCGTATAATTATAATCCATTATCTAAGTGTATTTTGTCCATCATCAGAACCATCTGTAGGAACCTGTATAGTCATTGTTAATTCTTTAATTACAAACTGTTCTATTTCAGAAAACAAATAGTCAGGTATATTAAGATCTTGATCTTGTTTAATTAAGCAATCATCTGAATCACATGTCTCTACATCATTTTCAAATATTGCTTCTATTTTTACAGCATCCCATATTAAATTTGGAAAATATAAGTAGCCATCTAAATACCAAAAATACTGACGCTTGTTATATTTAAAAGTTGTAGTTTTAGTCATAGAAACCCAAGTACCAGGATCAGTTCTAAATAACTCTATAGAACCATCAACAGAAGATACTGTTCTAAATATAGGACCTTGTACACCTGTTAATAAATCAGGTAATCGCTCCTTAGTTCTTTTAAAATAACATCCTGAATATACACCTACACATGCAGCATCAACCTTATCTACTTCTATAAGTTCAACATAAGGCATTACTTTAAATATATTACTAATTTTCATAAGTCGTAATTGGTTATCTTCTCTTTTCATTAAAGATTGACCGTACTTAATTATTGAATAATATATTGTTCTATCTGTTAGAAATGGATCTTCCTTAACAGCTTTAAGTGTATTTCTTACTCTTGATATTGCTTCGCCAACTGTTGTGCTCATAAGTCAAATTCATTATAGTCTTTTAAAGCATTATCTTGCTTCTTAAGTCTTATTTCATTAGCTACCTTCTTAGAGTATGCTAACTTTAATTTTTGTCTTGGATCAACTACTATGTAGTTATTCCAATTTTCTGGATATGTTTTAGCAACAGCTCTTTTAAATTCTCTACAACCTGTAAAACCCCAAAACTCTCTATTCTTAATTTTGTGTTTCAACTTTCCGTTAGTAAAGAATATCTTAGCTAACTTACCATCACTATCCCAATTCTTGTTGGCAACTTTAACACCATACTTTTTAGACTTAGCAAAATCAATATTTTTCTTTTTACTAGCTTGACAAGTTCCAATGAATAACCATCCTAATGACTCAGGAAGTTCTAATCCATTTCTTTTATCAATAACAGTTTCATAAATCTTTTTATTAAAAGATTTTAAAATTGATCTTAATTGAGGGTCTCTTAAGTTTTTATACTTAGGATACTTCTCTCTAAATCTATCAAAAAACTCTTTGTTTAGAACTTGATAAGTATCTGCTCTAAATCTTGGAGCTTGTAAATTTGGTTGTCTAAATGCTTCCATATTACTTAAATAATATACTAAAAATTAATGAGATTAGCAAGTTAATCAAATATACTGAAAAAAGAAAACCCCCACTAGTGTGAGGGCTTTCCCGTTGTTAGCCACAGAAACCAACAAACTGCGACAATTTTATTATGATCCTACTACAATAACATTAACATTACCTGTGTAAGTTGAACTTGTAAGAGTGTACGCATTTACACCAGTCATTATAATTGTAAAATCAGAAGTTACATCTTGATCAGCAACAAAACTACCTGTTAGTACAGTAGCTGCAATTACTCTAATCTGCACATATTGTGAACCTATACCGTGAGTTAAAGGATAAACAGTACCTACTGTTACTATATCTTGGTTTACACTTGCATCTACTATAGCATTTGCTCTTGTATTTACAGTAACATTACCAGTTCCTCCTGCACCTGATGAAGTTATAGTTATATTATCACCAGCAATTATTGATGTTACACCAGCATTAGTTATACTGCAATCAGTTGGACTACTTAGTAATGTTATACCAGCACCTGCGCTAAGACCTTTTGTTGCTAAAGCAGGACCTACACCATCATTAACTAAATCTACAGTACCTCCAGCACTTGTTAATGTAACTGTTGAAGCACCATCAGTATACTCTAAAGGATCTGCAATAGTACCTGTACCAGTGAAACCTAAGCCAAGAGCTCCAGAAGCAAAGCCAGCAAATGCAACTCTCATTGCTAATGCTGCACCATCTACATCAACATCAATACTTTCTCCCGAAAGAACTGTAAATGTATCTCCTGGGTTTGTTGCAATTGCAGAACCTACAGAAGCCCATGTATATGTTCCTGGGTCAGTATCAGTAATATCAAATTGACCAAAGTTATCTGCATTAAGAACAGTACCTGGTACAGCAGATGCGCCAGTTACATGACCATATGTATCAAAAGTAAAGTTAACTGATTGTATAAATGAGTTGCCTGAGTTATTACTAGATAAGTCAGTTACAGCAGATGTATCTTCATGAGATACAGTTACTGTTCCTCCTACAGCATCAGCTGCTACATCAATCCCAGGTCCAGCTAATACTTTTGCTAGTATTTGATTTGTAATAATAGGAGCAACCCATATTTCAAATGCAGCCATATCAGCAGATACTGTATAAGTTGTTACATCTGTAACAGGATCTGTTGTAGGTACTACATCAATAAATGCACTTCCAGCTACTGCACTAGCAGGTGGAGCTACTTTACTACATACATAATTTACTAATTTTGTGATAGCACTGTCTAGATAATCATTTCTAGAAATTACAGTATCTCCGTCACAAGTTAAATCTACTCCTGTATAAACAATACATTGAGCATTGAATACTTCAGAGCATGCTGGTGGACAAGTCTGAGAAACTACATAGGTTCCAGAGCATCCACAGTTTGGGGTATTACAAGTTGAACAAGCCATTTTTATTTTATTTTATTTTATATATATATTTAATTTTCATTTTTTAATTTTCTACAAATGCAGTCAGACCGTCTATTATAAAAAAGAAACCTCCTAAGTTATCTCTATCACCAGCATTACAAGTAAAAGGATAAGTAACAGTAGTTACATCTGTTCTTAAATCATCAACATAAGGAGACCATGCTGTGGGTGTTACATCTGGTGCTGGATTAGGACCTGGTGATGCAATATTAATATATGATTGATATAGGTTTCCGCTATGTGAAACTACATCTCCTACATTATATGCAGAAGTAGAGTTCCAACTAGAGTTAGCTGGAAAACTATTTAAGTTAGATTTAGCACTTATAAAGTCAGGTATTAACTCACCAACTGTAACATTAGAAGTAAACAACCTTCCTGTTGATGATCCTAAAAGAGGAGTACCCGCTGTTGATGTAGATTCAAAACTATTAGTTGTTCCTAAAATTAACTTACCGTCATCTTTTATTAATACTCTACCTAATCCAAGTAGTCTAGAACTAACTGAAAATGTTAGAAAAGGTCTTTCGATTAATGTAGGAGAATCTAAAAAATAAGTATTATCTAATGATTCACCAGGATTTAAAATTCCTGCTGGAATCACAGAACTATTAGTATTAAAAGTGATTTGATTTGTTGGCGTTAGTGTAACCCCACCAGCTCCTTGAAAAGGAGTAACTCCCGTTAGAGTATCATAAGATCCTGCATTACTTACATTTATCACAGATCCCGAACCATTGTCAAGAGGAATAAAAACTTGACCTCTAAAATGAATTACATTACCAATTCTTCTACAAGAAGGTTTTTTAACATTTGATGCAGTTATGAATGCAAATCCTTCAAGATCTATCCAACCTGTATCTTGGATTTTAGCAGTTAACTCATTAGCTGCAGATAATTCTAAGTCTATTGTGTTTGTATCTGCTACTGTAATTACAAAATTATTAGAATCAGTATAATTCCAGACATCACATAATACTACCCAAATATTATTAATAGCATCTGCCAATGTATCATAGTTAGCATCAAGTATCCAGTTAGGATTTGTAGAAAATGCAGTTCCAGTATTTAACTGTGTATCAGCATCATTAAGACATTTTTGTTTTCCAGCTGCATCTAACTCAGCTGTAGTTCCTGTTTCAGCATAGAATTGACACCATACATTATTAATAAATTCAATAAGTACTGTATCAATTGATTGAGTTCCTGTTAAACTACCAACAGTACATGTTAAAGTAAAAGTAGGAAGTGTAAATGTAGGAATAGGCGCATTTTCTAAATTAGTTACTCTAATTAATATATCAGTGATTTGAGTTTGAATTAAGCTAATTTCTCTAATTATACTACAAACTCTTTCTCCAATAAGTTGAACATAATCTACTAACTGCATTGTAGTTTGAGTACCTGTAACAAAACAATCTGCTACTGATACTACACAATCAGGACAAGTAGGTATATCTTT
>Ga0233415_10000054_pt1 | contig 52899 bp, 53 predicted proteins | sample Na_anoxic_12_MG_FD_188631 | JGI IMG/M metagenome (GOLD analysis project Ga0233415, IMG submission 188631) | Seawater microbial communities from Saanich Inlet, British Columbia, Canada - Na_anoxic_12_MG | ecosystem: Environmental > Aquatic > Marine > Inlet | place: Canada: British Columbia...
TCTTATCCAATGGCAGGTAAATGTGGTCGCCAACTGAGATTTTATAATCTATCACTATTGACAACGTGTTAACAGTAGAAATTAGCTCACATAAGTGGCGGTGAGTATCAAGGGTTGCAACCTTGTAAGAGAACCAAATTAAGGCGTTGAAGAGCATAAGCCCAGACGTGGCAGAACCAACTTAATGGAGAGCAAAACATTTGCGTTGCTCACTCTCTCCCTTAGATATAGATTAGTTAGAGGGTCAGTTAGATGTACATCAACTTAAATCAACTCCGTAAGAGAGCCCTCTTACTAATCTTTTTATTTCCTCCTGTGGGTAATTCCAGCGCAGGCATCTTGGAGGTGTAAATCCTACCATTAGCTAAAGAAGATGAAGGAATACTGGATAAGAATTAGAAAGGCTGTAAGTCTACCACGCAATAGGAGTCGTGATTAGGACATAGTAGTATTTATACTGCAACAGCGTATACCAAGCAAGTAGATAAACTGCTTATTTAATTTGATACAGGGCTCTGAGAGTTACCCTCTTTACTATTTGTGGGACCACTGCGAGCTAGTGGGAAGTCTAGTAGTATTAATATTTAGGGGATATGGCAAATAGTTTTGCAGAAACGGCTTAGTATGATATCCTAGCAACAGAATAGACCGTCAGAAGGGTGCAAAGCCCTTCATTTATACCCAATCATACAAAGTGCAACCTTGTGAGAGTAACAAATTACAATGTAGGTAGCGTGGACAGGAACAGAGCTTGCAGATTACTGTCACCTTATAGTAGAAATACTGTAATGGTTGGAGGGCAAGTACATTGTAATCATATTAATCAAGTTGGTGGTACGCACCATTAAATGCTGCTCAAAAGATTTTAATAGAATCTTTCATGTAAGAGCTTGATTAAAATATTTCTCTTGTGTAGAGGAAGTCCTATGTTGTCAGGACTTTAAACTATAGATGTTAAACTATAGTGTAAAATAGACAAAACACATTGTAAACAGTACCTTTCTTGTAAGGGGAGCAGTTACAAACAAGTGTGGATAGCACAAAGACCTTACAGGGTTCTAAAACTATCAGTATTATAAGCAAAGAGTATAGCCTGTAAGCTATATGTGGTTACTTATAAATTTAGGGATTTGAGCTACTATCCTAGAAAAACGTAAAATGCTATGTTCAAACTAAAAAAAGAACTGGACAATGGTGTGATGCCTAAAGCTAATTATATAATCAGAAGTGCCTAATCTTAAGATAGAAATGTCTTAAGTATCCCGCAAGGGCTTATGGATTTTATGTGCCAGCATAATTGAAATAAGACTTAAGCAAAGTGTCATTGGGCCAATGACATTGAGTGAGAGTAAAATGATTATATTCTAACCTGTTACTATGCAGTCAATCATAGTATGGCAAAGTTAATGAAGGTGTATTTCACATCGTGTGCTTACTACAGAAAGTCTGTAGGTCATTAACACTTCAACCGAGTAGTGCTAGGTTGTTTTTTTATAAGTTATCCCATCTTGAAAAAATAGAGGGTGACTTGAAGTATAATAAGAATCACCTAAACCTTCATGTGCTGAAGGGTAGTAAGGACAGGCTCACTTACAAATAAGGATATATAATCCTGTCATTATTGACAGGATATCCTTAAAATAAATTTATTCCCAACTTAAAACTTAAAATTATGTCAAAAGAACAATTAAAGAAAACAGAATTACATTTAACAGTAGATAAACAATGGTTACTTGAAAATCATCCTGATTTAACACTTAAAGAAATGTGTAAAAATAAAATGATTAAAGAAGAATCTTTTATAGAAGAAACAGGAAGAATTGAATCAGTTATGATTGAAGGTAAAATTTATACTACAGAAAATGAAGATGATAATTATTACAGGCATTTACAAAACTATTTAGATAATTTAATTGAATCTCCTAAACATTTATATGTAACATTAACAAATTTTTTAAAAATTGTTAAAGCTTATGATGAATTTCTTGAAGTTGATAATGGTTATTTTCATTATGATTTTTTTATGAAATCAGATAAAGATGGACAAATATCTCCTCAAAAATACAATGAAGACACAGATACATTTAGTCCACGTCATTATAATCTTCAATATTTGTTTGATTCAAGTTCTTGGATTATGGATAAACTAAATAAATTAGCAATTAAAAAAAATAAAGATGAAAAATAAAATAAATAGAGTACCAAAAAAAGTTAAAGATATAATCAGTGATGATATATTTCCTAATTTAAACTTTACAAATTCTAATTTATTATTTTTATCTATGTCTGACTCTTTTAAGCGTGATCTATTAATTCACGCTTTAAAAGAAAAAGATATAAATACATATATGCATTATTCTAAATTATTAATAGATAATCCAAGAAATAAAGGAGGATTTTCATCAGAAGAAATTGAAAAAATATTTAAAACTTATACAAATGACACAAAAAATTAAATTAAACTCAAAAAATAAATATAAATTACAACAAGCATTAATTAAAGCTATTAATGATATTAATGTAATTAACTCAACTTTTAATATAGAGGATAAAGAAATAATGATTCCAGAATGGCTTTTAGGAATTATGATAAAAGATGAAGTTAATATGATTGTTAAAAAAGATTATAACATTGATAATATAACAAAGCTTATATTTGATACTAATAATAGTAAAAAATTTAATGAAACATATATTAATCATGAAAATCCTTTTAGAAATAAATTATGTAAAAATTAAAAACAATGAAAGTAAAAATACACATAGCAAAACCGTTCTTTAAAGAAGTAGAACAAAAGATAACAAAAAGAACTGTAGGAGAAATAGTACTAGGAAAAGAAAAGAATAAAAATATAACAAAAGACATAGTAACTACTATCACTAAACCTAAAAGATCTAAATGTATAGTAAATACATTATCATTTGATAACATTAATTCTAATGACATTGAAAAAATTGTTTCAAATATAAGAGATAGATATGGTATCAAACTTAATAAGAAAAAAGAAATGGTGTTTGTACAACCAAATACTACCAAGTCTTTACCTAAACTTTCATACACATTGCAAAAGTTTTGTGATAAAATGAAAAAACAGGCAGAAGAATACTCTTCTAATTAAAAAATTTTGAAATAAAAGAGAACAACTGATATAAAAAGAGCGTCAGGGTTTTCCTCTTTTGGCTTGATTATGTCATCTGGTTACATTATTTCAAAATTTGGTGGACAGTGGCCTATATTGTCCTTAATTGAGTGCAGAATGAAATGTCAGCCATGCACTCAGCCAATACTTTTTTGTGTGCCTAAATGTGAAACTCATAGCAAGGTCGTAAGTACCTCGAGAAGACTTATATGGATAGAGTTATAGCCTCTATACACAAAACTAACTAGTCCCACAATGAGTTGAAGAAGTTCAACTTTGGGCAGAAATAAGAGTTTAAAAACTAACCTAAAATAACAAACAAATGGCAGAATCAATAGCTTAAGATATTGATTGGGATATTATCCTTAGTCTGCTCTCTTATTTTCTTAACTTATTAAAATATTAATTATGAATATATACTTTGATAGATGTGAGTCTAATGAAAAAAAATGTAGAGAAATTTTAAAACTACCTAAGCACATTCAATTAGCTTTGCATGATCAAATTTTGCATCACAGCAAATTTAATACAGAAATGAATTATCTTAATATTGTAAAAAAAGTAAATAAATTACATTCTACATTATGTTATAAAGAACTTAAAAAAGGTACATATTCTTTATATATTAAATCATATACTAAATTTGGTTTTACTTATGATTTTACTACTAAAAAATTAAATATTTGGAAAAATAGCTTAAATAAAAAAAATTCTAATGAATTTTTATTAGATATGTTTGTTTTTTTATCTCAAAATAGAGAAAAATATAAAATTTATGAATTTGATAATGGCTTATTTGATATTGATTTTGATATTGAAATATTAGAAAAAACTTTTAATTCTAAACTAGGTATTTTACTTAATCCTATTAGATTAAAATTACCAGAAAATATATTTCATTTACCACCATCAATTTTTAAAAATATTGTTTTTGGTAAAATAAAAACTAAAAATGATTTATTAGAATATATTTTAAGATATAGTTATAAATTTAAAAAAAGTTTTCTAACTTCTGATATTTTAGAAAAAATATCTGATTTAAAACTTACTCATAATAATTATCAAAATATGAGATCTTGTTTTGATGATGCTAAAACTTTTAATCATTTTATAACTTTATTATATAATAAATATATACCTGGTAATCATATTATGGGATATAAGAAATATAATTTTAAAGATTGTGCAATAAATATTATAAAAGATTTTAATGAAATTTTATTATATGCATCTTATGTAAATTATAAATTTAATATAAATGATATTAATAATTTATTTGATAATAAATCTGATTATAATCAAAAATTTTTAAAAAATTTAAAAGAAAAAGATAGATTAAATAGACAGATGTATAATTTATTATATTTACCTAATAATTCTAGAATGTATGGTTTTACTCGTTCAGAAGACATATATAATGATTTACCCTTTTAGTTAATGTTGGGAAACTTTAACAATAAATGGTGACTAATTTATATTAATACTTTAGTCACCATTTTAATTATAGCTATATAATAAAATAAATTTATGCTAAAATTTAATTTATTTTCTTAAGTTAATTATATTTGACATATACATAAAAAAATATGTTATATCAATTACCAAATGGTCATACAGTTGAAATAAGTTTAGAAGAATACTTATCATTAAGTGATGATGAACTTAAATCATTAAATGGTTCTAATTATGGATTACAATTAAATAATCCAATGTTTGGAACTGTAATAAATAAACCTGGTAAATTAGATAAAGAAAAACCCCTCATTTCTGAAAAAGATATATATAATATTTCTACAGAAGACAAAATTCAAGATCAAGATTTCAAACTTGATGAAGAATAAATAAATAATAACTTTTATTAATAATTAAAACTAAAAACAATGAAAAAATATGTTTAAGTCAAAAGTATGCGTATGCTCAGATGAAGCTGGAGCAATTATTGTTCAAACTGAAAATCCTGATTATGGATACATCAGATTAGAACAAACTAAAACAAATTTTAAAAAAACTGGATGGATAAAAAAACAAAAACTTTCTTCATTAATATTTGGAGAAGTTGATGAGTTAAAAGAACTTAACTGGCAAAATGGAATGGTATTACCTGGAAATATTGTTGTTTTAGAACAACTTGAACCTTTTAGTACTGAAGAACCTGATAGAGATTATAAAATAGCAGGTTCTACTGGTATTATATGTTGTGTTGATGGTCAACCAATATATAGAAGATCGTATTATGAACCAAATGAAGATATTAATGATACATTAATTGAACATGATAATGGTGAAGTAATAAGTGAAGCATTTAAATTAGAATTAGAAGAATTATCAAATTCTCAACCTATTGATGATTTAAATGCAAATGTAAAACCTACCAAAAGTAAAAAGAAAACTAAAGTTTCTGATGATATAGATTTATCTTAATCTCAAATACTTGATAAGTTTAAAAAAAAGGGCTCAAAGTGGGCCCTTTTCTATTTTAATTAAAAACGTTTCCCAATGATTACAAAAGACTTTAAAGATTTAAAAAAATTAAATAATAATAATAATATTAATTATAATGGTAATTTAAAAAATTATCAACTTAATTCTTCTAATACACAAATTTATGAAATAGATAAATTTAATAAATATCAAAATTTCTTATATAAAAGAGCTTTATATGGATTAAATATGTTTGAAGAAAATGAAATTAAAAAAATGCATTGGCAAAAAAGAAAAAGAATTATTAAAGTACATAAAAAAGCTCAAAATGCATTAAATTTGTATAAACAAGAAAAAACTAATAAATATATAAAAGAATTTTTTAAATTGTTTCACAAAAGTAAATTGTGTAAAGAATTAATTGAAGATTTTATAGATCCAAATTATATTAATGATTTAGATTTTAAAAGTTTAAAAATATCTAAAGAAGATATTGTTAAAATATTTATAAAAAATTCAGTTTTACCAAAAAACTTTTATAAACTAAAAGTATGAGCAAAGAAAGATTTAAAGGATTATCAAATGAAGAAATAACATATATTTACTTTTATTTAAGTAATAAACTTTCTGATTATGATAATATAATAAATGACAATGGTGTTTCTCATGTAATTGATGGCCCAATAGGCAAAGTTGGATTTTTTCAAGAATACAGTCAAGAAAAGATTGATTTGATAAAAAATTCTAACAAAATTAAATATATGAGAAATATTATTAAAAAATTAAAACCGATTGTAGAACTAATAGAGGATTCAGAACCTCTATTGGTTCAAATTGTAAAAAATTCAGTTGATACTATATTACTAACTCGCTTTAATGACAATGATAATGAAGACAATGAAGATATGCTTTAAATGTAAGAATGAAAAACCAATTTGGAAAAATCATTTAGGAAAAAAATATTGTAAATATTGTTGGATGAGTAATTTATCACTTAAAAAAGATGTAAAACAAAAACGTATAAAAGCTTTTTCAGATAAGAAACTTAAAGAAACAAGAGAATATTCTAAACTAAGAAAAATATATTTAGACAAACATCCTATGTGTGAAGCATCAATTCATAATTGTTCACTTAAAGCATCTGAAATTCATCATATTAAAGGTAGAGGTTCAAATTACTTATTATGTGAAGAATGGATGGCTGTTTGTAGAAATTGTCACACTTGGATTGAAAATAATCCAATAGAGGCTACTTCAAAAGGTTTTAGAAAATCTAAAATAAAATGAAAAATATAAAAAAAAGAAAAGCTATAGAATTAAGTGATATGATAAGTTTTTGGACTAAAAATAATAATGGAAGTTTTAATATAAAACTTTATACTAGAATTTGTTGCATTAAATCTCAAATTAGATGACTGTAAGTTTAATATTTTACATATTATCATTTATAATTGGAACTGTATTTGGTTATTTAATTTCATCTATAAAGTTTAAAAGTTTAAGTAGATACGGATTAACTAAAAAAATGTATTTAACTATGATGGTTTTTGAAATTAATAAAAAAATTGAAGAAAATATTGAAGCAGATACACCTGATTCATATCATAAAGCTTATGAATTAGATCAGGAAAAAAGAAAATTATTAAAAAAAATTAAAAAACTAACAAATGGAAGATTGTCAAATTTGCACACAAACAAGAGAAAATTGTGAATGTCATATTAATAGAGAAAAAGAAGCAAATGATTTTACAAAAATCATAAATGAAAGCATAAATCATAAAGAAGATGAATTAATTGATTTAATTAATGAAAGAATATTAGAAAATCATATTGAAACTAAAAAACAATCAAGAAGAGAAGGTTTTAATATTGGTGTTTTAACTATTTTATTATTTCAATTAGGTAATATATTAATGACATCATCCAGTATTATATATATAATATTTGGAATAATATTTTCAGCAATATCAATATTTGTTGCTTTACCATATATTGTTTACCAATTAATATCTATATATTTTGATATAAAATATTATTTTATTAAAAATAAGAAAAATGATAAAAACTAAAAATAATATTAATGAAGAAGCATTATCAGTTATTAATCCTTTAACTAATGCTGGATTAGCAATTACTGTTGGTGGCGGAAAAACATTAATTGGATTAAAACATTTTCAAAATTTAATAAATGAAAATAAAAATTTATTTACTTCAAAAGCATTAGTTGTTGCACCAAAAAAATCAATTATTAATTCTTGGAAAGATGAAGCTAAAAAATTTAATTTAGATTATCTTTTAGAACATATAACTTTTACTACTTATTTATCATTAAATAAAAAAAATCCTCATGATTATGATGTAGTTTATCTTGATGAATGTCACAGTTTATTATATAAACATGAAGAGTTTTTAAAAAAATATGAAAATGTAATTATTGGTTTAACAGGAACCCCTCCAAAAAGTAAATATAGTGAAAAAGGCAAATTAGTTGATAAGTATTGTCCTATTGTATATTCATATATTACTGATGAAGCTGTAAATGATAAAATACTTAATGATTATAAAATAATTATTCATTTATTAGAATTAGAAGATATAAATAATATTAATGTAAAAGTTGGAAATCGTAAATGGAAAACTTCAGAACAAAAACAATATAATTATTGGACTAATAAATACATTGAAGCTGATAATCCAAAAGCAAGACAAATATCTAGTATTATGAGAATGAAAGCTATGCAGACATTTCCTAGTAAAGAACAATATGCTAAATTAATATTAGATGAAAGTAAAAATAAATGCATTTTATTTGCTAATGAACAATCACAATCTGATAAATTATGTAAATATAGTTATCATTCTAAAAATCCAGATTCAGAATTAAATTTAAATAATTTTAAAGAAGGAAAAATAAATAAATTATCTTGTGTACTTCAATTATCTGAAGGTGTCAATATTCCAAATTTAAAAGAAGGAATTATTATGCATGCATACGGAAACAATAGAAAATCAACACAAAGAATTGGTAGATTATTAAGACTTAATCCAGATGATAAAGCTATAATACATATTTTATGTTATAAACAAACTATTGATGAAAAATGGATTAAAGATGCATTATCTGAACTTAATCAAGATAAAATATCTTATTATGATCCATATGAATTTTAAAAACTAATAAAATGAGCGATAATTTAAATAAACATAGACAAGTAAAAGACATTGTATATACACCAAATACAGATAATATTGTTATATCAAATGAACAAAAAATAATAATATTAGGAGAATATGCATCTTTATTAGAAAAAAACTTTCCTAATGATAAAGAATTTGGTAACAAAATAAGAAATAAATGTTTAGAATTAAAGATAAAACCAAGTGGAAAATATACTAATCAAATGTTTCCTGGTTCAACAAATTTATAATGGCATTTAAAAAAATTAAAAAAATAAATAGTGTTTATTTTGGTAATAAAAATACACCTTATTATTATAATGAATTAGACTATGTTAAAAAAGAAATTAAATATTCTTTTGAATCATTATCTAAATCAGAAAAATTAATATCTAGAACTATGAGAGGAATTTTTGAAGGTAAACTTGTAAAAAAAGATGGTAAAATGATTTACAGACAAGGTAAAAATAGAGAACTATATAAAAAGTTTGTAGATGAATTAGATGAAGGACAAATTATTAATGTATATATGGAAGCAACAACAGGAAACGGAACACTTGCACAATTAGCAAAAGTTCATAAATGTATTCGTGTATTAGCTAATGATATAGGATATTCTTTTGAAGATGTTAAATTTCTTGTAAAAGATAAAGCAGGATTAGTTATAAAAAGAAATGTAGGTGAAAATATTTACAATGATTGGAAATCTTTTGCTGATTGTTCAGTAGAAGAACTTAATTTAGCTATTCAAGCTTGTATTGATTTAGGAGATTTTGTTGGATCTAATCTTCGCTAGATTTAGGTTTATCTATTTCTGTCATTACAATATCATTTTTAAAAGATTCTTCTATTTCTTTAATAAGAATAGAAAGAATTTTTATAATAAAAATAAATTTTTTATTTTCCTCTTTAACATTTTCATTATTATTTTTTAATATTGCTGTTAATACATTTTGTAAATCATCTGGTTCAACTAAATTTAATATTTCAAAATAAGAATCTTGAATATATTTATAAAAAGCACCAGATAACTTTATATTACAAATTGCATCATTTGGTATTGTTGGAATTTTTATTTTTTCTGACATACATCAAAGATATAAAAAAATTTTGTAATTTTATTATATAATGACGGAACCACTATATAATGAAGATAAAGCAATGAATCTCATATATGATATTCTCACATCTAAAGAAAATGTTTATGAATTGCTCAATAAAATTCTTGAAACAAATATTGACTATTATTATTTTCCATTTAATCCACTTGATTATTCTAAAGAAGATATTAATAAAGTATTAACTTATTTTTCAAATAAAGATGAATTTGAAAAATGTATAAAAATAATGGAATGTTGTTCAGTAAAAACAAAGAAATAAGAAAAAATCAAAAATTAATTGAAAACTTTTTAGGTAAAGCACCATCTAAAATAACTATTGGATATAACAATGATTGGAATGAATTAAATAAAGTATTTAAACAAATTGGTGATATTTTATTTGATGATCTAACACCTGATTCAGATGTTGAATTAATTGAAAAATCTTTTGAAAATTTAGATTATTGGATATTATCTAATGATATAAATACTGCATATGATTCTGTTATAATTTTTATTAAAAAATATTTTGACGAAGATGAGTAAAAAAGACCCTAATTTTTTAGAAGGTATTTGGGTAGGAAAACAAATGCTAAAAGACATAGATAAAACTTATTATGGTACAGTAGAAAATGCCATAAAAAAGAAAACAGAACTTGCAGAAGATTTAAGAGATCAGTTTAAATGGAAAGATGATGAACCTGAATTAGCAAGAGTTCTTGGTATTATTGAAGGTTTACAAACTAATTTAAAAAGTAATTCAATTTTAAACGAAAAAGGTGATCAAATTTAGATAAGTGAAATCTTTTCTAAAATTCACTATTATATGGATTAGTCAAAACTTAGCAGTCCCATTCTGGATTGTTGGGCATATCCATTTATCAAATAACATTTATCAAGACATACATGAAATCCTTGCCTCAATAGGAATGCATCTTATTGTAGGTATAGGATTTTTTCTTGATTATAAAAACCAAAACAAAGATGAGTAAAAGAGAAATTAAAAAATGTGTGTTAGAAATAATAGAAAAGGCATTTGCTATACATATTGTTATGTGGCGTTTTATCCCTAAAAATAAAATGTACTCAGCTTATGAGAAATATATTATATCAATAGATGAAAATGAAGTAGGTACATTTTATTGGTTTGTTTGTTATGTTAAAGAGAATAAAGAATTTAGAAATAAGTGGCTTGGATTTTAAATGCCACATAACACAGAAATATACCACAATAAACCAAAACAAAGATGAGGTATTGAAAAAGGGTTAACAGTAAGCTATTCAAACCAGTAACCCCGAAAGACACAGAGTAAAGGCAGCTGTTAGGGATAGCACCTCACTATTAAACCAAAACAAATTGGAATAATTTAAATTAAAATTAAAAAATGGCTAAAAGAAAAAATCAAAGTAAAATAATAGACAATGAAAATCATAAATTATCATTTGAAAATAGAACTTGTTTTGCATGTAATGAAGTTAAACAAGCTAAAGATATGATATTAATGGCCGTGTGGGTTTGTAAAGATTGTTATGAAAAAAATTAAAAAAATGAGAAATAAAATTATAAAATTTATAGAAATATACGGAATGTGGTTATTTGCATTATGGATGTTATTTGTAATGATACTATTAGTAACTAATATTAAAAGTCAAACATCTGATGAAGTTAGATTAGAACTTGATAAATATAACATAGCTGAAAAACATAAAAATATTATTGTTGCTCAATCTATCTTAGAAACAGGATGGTATAAGTCTTTATGGTGTAAAAACTTTGAAAATATATTTGGTTTAACAAAAAGAATTGACAAAAAGCAAGTTCCTCAAGTATTTACTGATTGGAAACATAGTGTTAAATCTTACTATTATCAAATATATTTAAAATATACAAAATTAGAAGAAGATAAAACTTATTATGCTTTTCTAGTTGATTTACCATATGCAATGGATCCAGGATATATTAATAAACTTAAAAAAATTGAAAAAAAATGTCAAAAATAACTCAATTAGAAAAAGATATATGTTTAATAATACTTAACTTAAACGGTATATCAAATATAGAATTTTGTTATTCAGGATCTGGTGATGATGGAGCAATAGATGATATTTCTTATTTTAATATAAATGGGGATAGAATTGTTATTAATGAAAAAACTGGTGAAAAGATAAATGATATAAATACTATACTTGAAGATACTGCAGATGAACTTTTATGTCAAATAACTGATTGGTGGAATAATGATGGAGGTTATGGTGATTTAACTTTAAATACTATTGATGGTACTTATAAAATTCAAAATAATGTTGGAAACATGAATTATACAGAAGAATCTTATGAAGGTAATTTTTTTACAAATAAACCACCAAAATATCTATAATGGCACATCCTAATATACACGCAAAATCCTCAGTTAAAAAATGGGGTGGTACAGAACAAGACTATATACATATTCATAACTGGCTTGATGAAACCAAAGCTTGGATTGGACACAGTAAACATCGTTTATTTAGACATCATAGTGAAGGAATATTTGAATGTGAAAAAACATTTGGCCCATCATTTATAAATTCAGATAACAAAGTTGTATATACTAGATATGTTGCGCAACAACATGTCAAAGAAGATTGTAATAATTACATACCTTCTGCAAAAGAATGGATTGATAATATAAATACTCCTAAAAAATGGATGTTAAAAACTTTAAAAATTGAAGACTAATGAAAGTTACTAAAACACTTATTAATGAACTTAATTTTGATAATATATTAGAATTAATGAATTCAAAAGACGAAAAATCAAAAGTATTAGGTTTAACAATTCTTGAAAACTCTGATATTAATAAATCTTATATTTATATGTTATTGCTTTATAATAACTGGATAGAAATTCCAAAAATTACAAATAATGAAGATTTTTTATCCACAAAACTTAATTTTATAAATAATATGAAAAGTTTTGATGATAAATTTGATGAAAATAATGTATCATATAAATTTATTTACTCATATATAAAAGATAATGAAAAAGAACTTTTAAAAAATTTATCAATTCAAGAAATTAAAAAATTTAAGAAATTTATTATTAAAAAGTTTAATGATGAATTAATTATATTATTAAAAAATTTTAATTATAATTTTTTTGATGATTTTGATCTTATTATAACTGAAAAAATATAAAAATGAATAAAAATAAATTATTAGCAAGAGCTACAAAAGAATTAATGTTAAAAGAGCCTTTTTATGGGCTCTTTTTAATTACATTAAACAAAGTATGGAATGAAAAAATAGATACAGCAGGAGTAAGTAAAAATGGTATTAATATGCAGTTAGCTATTAATTCTACATTTTGGGAAAATTTATCACCTGAATATAGAGTAGGTATACTTAAGCATGAGTTATTACATATTGCTTTTCATCATTTGTCTTTAAGAGATAAATATAAAGATCATACATTATTTAATATAGCAGCTGATTTAGAAATCAATCAATATATTAATAGAGATTATTTACCTGGAGGAAATTATCCAGATAAAGAAACTTATGAAGCTGATTTAAAAATATTTATGGATGAAATTAAAAGAAAAATTACAGCAGGTGAATGTACTCCAGAAGAAGGAAGAGCAGAAATGCTTAAACTTACTATGAGAGCTTTATTTCTTGAAGATTTTAAAGAATTAAACTTAGATACTAAAGCAGGTACTGATTATTATTATAAAGAACTTCTAAAAGCACAAAAATGCAAACCTGGTAGTAAAGGTCACTGTCCTTTTTTAAGTGACTTAACAGATGGAAATGGTGAAGGTAATGGTAAAGGAGGAGGAGGAGGAAATTCTGATCCAAGAGAACCTCATCATGCACATACAACTTGGAAAGAATTTGAAAATTTATCTGAAGCTGAAAAAAAGTTAGTTGAAAAACAAATTGATTATCAACTTAAAAATGTTGCTGAACAAGTACAAAAAAATAGAGGATATGTACCTGGTGAAATTAAAAATTATATAGATGGTTTATTTAATGTTGAACCTCCTAAATTTGATTGGAAAGGTTATTTAAGAAGATTTATTGGCGGTTCTGTAAAAACTTTTACTAAAAAGACAAGAACAAAACCAAGTGTAAGATTTGAAGGACAACCTGGAATAAAAATTAAACCAAAGAATAATATTCTTGTTGCTATTGATACTTCAGGCAGTGTATGTAATGATGAATTACTTGAATTTTTCAGTGAAATTCATCATATGCATAAAACTGGTGTAGAAATTACAGTTATTCAATGTGATACTAGAATAAGTAGTATAAAAGAATATAAAAGACCAGAAGATGGTAAAATAGAAATTACTGGGAGAGGTGGAACATCATTTCAACCTGTAATAGATTATTATAATGAAAACAAACGTAAATATTCTTGCTTAGTATATTTTACAGATGGTGAGGCATCAAATCCTGATCCTAAACCAAGAGGTAGAATGTTATGGGCATTATCTGAAAGATCTAATATAGATTATATTTCAGATTTTCCTGGAGCAAAAATTCAATTAAACTAATAAACACTAATTTAAAACTAAAAAAAAATGAACAACGCAGTTTCCTTAAATGTTAATGAATTACAAGATTTTTTAACACACATAATTACAAACAATAGACATCTTCAAGAAAAAGGTAAAAATATGGTATCTACTGAAGTAGTAGGTGAATCAGGTATTGGTAAAACATCAAGTATAAAACAATTAGCAGATGATCTTAATTTAGATTTTGTTAAAATAAATTTAGCACAAATTGATGAAGTTGGTGATTTAGTAGGATTTCCTACAAGACAATTTCAAATGGCTAAAAAAGATGAAAAAAGTGGTAATTGGACTACTAAATGGGCAGATGAACAGCTTGTAGAAGATTATAAGAAAAAAGGATATCAATCAACTGGTAAATCACAAATGGGACACTGTGTTCCTAAGTGGATTGCTAATAAAAAAGATGGTGGTATTTTATTATTAGATGATTGGAACAGAGCTGAAGTAAGATTTATTCAAGCTGTTATGGAATTAATTGACAGACAAGAATATATTTCTTGGACTTTACCAAAAAATTGGCATATTATATTAACTGCAAATCCAGATAATGGAGATTATTTAGTTAATTCAATTGATTCAGCACAAAAAACTAGATTTATATCTGCAAATTTACAATTTGATGCAGAAACATGGGCTAAGTGGGCAGAATCTGCAGAAATAGATGGTAGATGTATCAATTTCTTATTAATGCATCCTGAGTTAGTTACACAAGAAACTAATGCAAGAGCAATTACTACTTATTTTAATGCAATTAGTTCATTTGAAAAATTTGAAGAAAGTCTTCCTATGATTCAAATGATTGGTGAAGGTTCTGTAGGAACAGAATTTTCTACTATGTTTACTACATTTATTAATAATAAACTAGATAAATTAGTTACTCCAGAAACAATGTTGACACATGAAAATGATCAACATATTAAAACTTTATTAAAAGAAGCAATTGGAGTTGATCATAATTATAGAGCTGATGTAGCCGCTGTATTATGTACAAGATTAGCTAATTATGCATTACATTATGCTACTAATAATAGTATTACACAAAATATTATTGATAGATTAATTATGTTATCTACTGAAGATATTTTTGCTAATGATCTTAAATATTTTGCTATCCGTGAAATATTAAATGGTAATAAACAAAAATTTCAAAAATTAATGATGAATGCAGAAGTTGTAAAAATGGCAACTTCTTAGTAACTTAATTATAATTTAGGGGGGATTAAATTCCTCCCTTAAAATAATATATTATGAGTCTAAATTGTAAAATAAATAATATTCTAAAAGAATGTATAAAAAGAAAATATAATATTAATACTGCACAAAGATATCTAAAATTATTTTGTAAGATTACTTTATCAAATGAAGTATTAATAGAACGCCACAAGCTACTGAAGTAACTAAGGACGTAAGTTTTAATGTTTTAACTTTAACTTTTTCTTTCTTTAAAGACTTTTCTAAAGTTTTAATATAATAATCATTTGATTTGATTATTTTATTTTGGTTGTATGAAATAGAATCTAAATTAGTTAATTGATTATTTAAATGTAATACTTGATTATCTAATAATTTAATTTCTTTATTAGATGCAATTAAAATTAAGTTACATTCTTTTAAATTAATTAATTTTTTAGCAATTTTTTTAGCTTCTTCAGTTGTATAACATATAATTGTATCTCCATATTCATTAATCCCAATTTGCCCGTATGATACTGTCAATTTGAGAAACATTAGAATTATCAATATACTTAATTGTTTCATAATAAACTTTTTTAATTGAGTCTTTATAAATAATTACAGTATCTCTTTGAGATTTAAGATCATTAATAGTTACTGATAATGAATCATTTTTAATTTTAAGTAAATTTATTTCATTAATAAACCTGCTATTATCCGTTGGTTTAGGAATAATAACAGGTTTAGAGATGATCATATAACCAACTAAAATAATTATTATTAAAAATAATATTAATATTATCTTAGTAGTTATTTTCATTTACTTTTTTTTGAGTCCGTCTGCAAGATGTTCAACACCATTGCCAATTGCATATGTACCAAAAACCCATACAACAAAATTAGACCATTGAGGAAAATCACATTTACTTGTGAAAAGAAATATGCTTACAATTAGCATTAATACTAATGCAAAAAACATTTTTCTACCTCCTAAAAATTTAAAAAAATTTTCCATAATTTTATTATTTATAATTTATAATTAATAATCTAATATACAATATTATGATAATAACACCAAAAAATAAAAAAGATGCTGAAGGTTATATAAAAAGATTTAAAAAAAGATTTAAAAAGAAATTTTCAGCAAAAATAGAAATTAAATATACTTTTACTGAAAGTATTAATTCAATTGAATTACCATTAATTGAACTTGATCAATTACAAGAAATAGTTGATGAATATTTAAAAGCAAATACAGGGCATAATACTATACTTTGTGAATCTAGATTAGGTGAAATTGCTTTATATAGACATATTTTTTGTAAAATTGCTCGTGAAATGGATTACCAGTGGACAACTGTTGGTATATTTTTGAATAGAACACATGCAAGTATTATTAACGGACATAAAAAAATAACTAATTGTTTAATGATTAAAGATAAACAAATAACAAAAATGTATTTGGAAATTATTTCACATATAAAACTTCTAGAAAATTATGAATGAATTATTTAAAATAATTGTAAGAAACAAGTTAACACCAAACGGTTTATATATATTAAACAGTATGATAGAAAATGTTAGTTCTGTAAATTTATGCTTAGAAGAAGAATTATTAAAACTTAAAAAAGATAAATGGATAACTAATGATAATAAAATTACTGATAAAGCTAAAAGACTAATTAATGAAGTTAATGCTTTATTTAAAAAAGTAAAAAAGAAAACTAATGATAAAATAATGGGAAATAACTATAATGAAAAAATTGATGAGTATAATCAATTATTTCCTAAGATGAAATTACCAACAGGTAAAGCAGCAAGATCATCAAAAAGTAATTTAGAAAACGCTTTTAGATGGTTTTTTCAAAATCATGATTATGATTGGGAAACTGTTTTAAAAGCGACAAATGCTTATTTAACTGAAAGAAAATTAAATGAATGGAAATTTACAAGAAATTCACAATATTTTATCAGAAAACAAGTAATTGATAAAACCTGGGAATCATCATTAGCAAATTGGTGCTTGATTATTGAAGACGGATTAGATGAAACTGTAAATCCTTTTCAAGAAAAAGTATTTTAATTTTTTATACTTATTGATATTAATATTTAACAAATTAAAATATATCAATGAGTAGATTAACTAAATTATTTTTATTTCATGTAATATCATTTATTATATTGATGTTAGTTTTAAAATTAAATTGTATTGACTATATTTTTATTCAATTTATTTTGATTTTGAATTATAAATTTTTAAATTTATCTTCCTCAAGAAGACACAATTAAAAACTTACTTAAAACTAACTAAACTTAATATATTATATGATTGGACAATGGAAATCTCAAAAAGAAGCATATCAAGAATCTTTAGTATATTTAAAAGGAAGAAAAAATGGTTTAATAACCAGCATTAAAACACCCTGGGTAAAATTTAATGATGCATCTACAAATGGTATTGAATGGAATTCAATGACTGTTATTGGAGGTAGACCTGGTGCAGGTAAAACATTAATTAAAGACCAACTTGTAAGAAACGCCTTTCCTTTAAATCCCGCTGAAAATTTTAGAGTTTTAGAATTTCAACTAGAAATGGTTGGTAAAAATTCTGCTATACGTGCATACGCAAGTGAACTCGGAACAAGTTATAAATATTTATGTAGTGCAGATGGTATTTTATCTGACAATGATTTAGCAAGATGTTTTGATTATGCTAAAAAAGCTATCAAATATCCAATTGATATTGTTGAAGAAGCACCTACTGTGTTAGAATTTAAAACAATTATAACTAATTATTTAAACCAACATGTAAAAGTATTTAAATGTTCAAAAACTGGAGATGATATAAAAGAATATACTAAAACTATAATAACTTTAGATCATTCTATATTAATACGTAATAAACCTAAACAAAGTAAGCAAGACATGCTTTATGAGTTAGGTGAAGTATTAACATCACTCAAAAGAAAATATCCAATTGCTTTTATAATATTATCACAACTTAATAGAGGAATTGATTCTCCTGAAAGAAATGAAGATGGTAAATATGGTAATTATATACTAGCTTCTGATATTTTTGGATCAGATGCTTTGTTACAACATGCAGATATGGTTGTAGGTTTAAATAGACCTGGTTCACAAAAAATTAGATTTTATGGACCTGAAAGATATATAATTGAAAATGATAAATTGTTAGCTATGCATTTTATAAAATGTAGAAATGGTGAAACAGGAATAGCATTTTTTAAAGCTGTATTTGAAAATATGAAAGTTTTAGAAACTGAAACACCACCAAAAATGAATCTAAATATAAGATAATGAATACAAAAACTAAATTAACTCCTCTTGCAAGAAAAGAAAAAGTGCAAGAGTTAAAAAAATTTCATGAACAAACTTTTAAAGAATTGAATGTTAGTGATCCAGTTTATATACCTAAAATGGCTCATTTTGCATCAGGACTTCAAGGTTTGCATATGGGATTTTTTGAAAGTGAAATAAATCACGGACAAGATGTATATACAGAAAAAGTAAGTAAAATAATGGAGTCAGAAGATCCTAAAAGAGTTTTATATAGATATAAATATAATCCTCATTTTCAAGAAGAATATTCTACATCTGCTCCTGTAAGTACAGGTAATGTACGTTACTTAGTTCCAGTAGAGGAACTTGAAATTGTTGATACTTCAGAAATTGAAGATGAAGAATTTAACTTAATGAATCCTGATGAAGATTTACCACTTGATCAGTTAACAATAAGAGATGTTGCTGCATTATTGTTAAAGAAACCCGTCAGCAAAAAAGTATGGTTAAACCAAATAATAAACAAAAAATAATGGCACAAAGTATTTTAATAATAGGAGAGTCAGGATCAGGTAAATCTACAGGAGGTAGAACTTTAAAACCTGAAGAAACTTTTTGGATTAATGTTGCTAATAAACCTTTACCATTTAAAGGTTGGAAAAGCAAATATCCAAAAATTAGCAAAGAAGTAAAAGATGGTAGATTATCAACAGTAAATAGTCCAAATGGTATCATAAAAGCTATGGAATATGTAAATACTGAAAGACCAGAAATCAAAAATTTAATTATAGATGATTGGCAATATATGTCAGCATTTGAGTTTTTTGATAGAGCTGATGAAAAAGGTTATGATAAATTTACAGATATTGGCAAATGGTTAGCTGCAACTGCAAAAAAACCTATGTCATTAAGAGATGACTTATTTATATATTTTTTAACTCATTCAGAAGAAAATACTGATGCTTTAGGTAAAAGAAAACAAAAAGCAAAAACTATTGGAAGAATGGTTGATGAAAAACTAACTTTAGAAGGTTTATTTTCTATTGTACTATATGCAAAAGTTAAAAGAAATGATGATGGAGTATTAACATATGTATTTGAAACTAAAAATAATGGTATGAATACTTGTAAAACTCCTATGGGAATGTTTGAAAAAGAAGATATCCCAAATGATCTTGATTATGTTAAAAATAAAATTGTTGAATTCGAAAAATAATAAAAAAATGATTAGTACTAAAAAAACAAATGATAACGGAACAGAAAGTTCTTTTGTAAATAAATCTTTACAGCCAGGTAATACTGTAATAAAAGTTGATAAAATATATTTAGAAGATTTTCCATTTGGAGAAAATGCATATAATTTAATATTAGAATGTCAAGGACAAGATCTAGAAAATTTTGATGGATTTTTTATTGATAAAGATGATGAGTCAAAAGGTAAATATAAATGTCAAGTAGGAAGAATTAAATCAAGTCAATGGGCTTATGCAGATAAGCAGTTAAATGATGATGTATTTATTTCAAGAGATGAAGAAATAGTAAAATTTCTAAGAACATTATGTTATGCTACTGATTCAATTGATTGGTTAGATGGTGTAGATGGTAAATATGAAACTATTGAAACATTAGTTGAAGCATTAAATACAGATTGTCCATTTAAAGATAAATGGTTAAGTGTATGCATAGGAGGTAGAGAATATCAAAATAAAGCTGGTTATACTGCATATGATTTATTCTTACCTAAATTCTCTAAAGAAGGAATACCATTTGCAGCATTTGATTCAGAAAATTCAAATTCACAAATATTTACTTTTAACAATGATACACATGTTAAAAGAAAAGTTGTAAAAAATGTTGATTCATTTGAGCCAGCAAGTAAAGAGGATTTTGAATTATAAAAAATTTTTTTTGTTTACACGGGGAGTTTTTATAGCTCCCCTTTAATATTTTAAATTATGATAAGTACTATAAATAAAATTGATAAAATTCCTACTACATGGATATTTGAAAACTATTGTAATTTAGAAGAAAAATTACATGGACAAGATGTAAAAATTTTGTCTATGTTTAATTCTAATGATACAATTCCTTCTATGTTTATATATATGTTTAATACAAAATATTTTTTTAAAGATTATTCATCTGGTAAAACAGGAGATGGAATAAAATTAGTATCATATCTATTTAATATAAGCAGAAAAAATGCTGAAAAAAAAATAATTAATGATTACTCAGAAAAAAATGAATATATCGCAAGTGATAATTTAAAAAAAGTTGAAAAATATAAAGTAACTTCATTTATAAAAAGACCTTGGAATGAATTAGATGCAAAATATTGGATACAATTTAATATTGGATCTACATTATTAAAAAAATATAATGTTTTTGCTTTATCTGAATATACTATGTCTAAAAAATTAAATAATGAACTATCAGAAATAAATATAAAAAATAATCACATATATGGTTATTTTAAAAATAATGGAACATTGTATAAAATTTATCAACCTAATATTAAAAAGAAAAAATTTATTAAAGTAAAAAACTATATACAAGGAACTGATCAATTATTATATAATAAACCTAATTTAATCATTGCATCTTCATTAAAAGATATTATGTGTTTAGATTCTTTGAATCTTAATGCAGAATTTGTATCACCAGATAGTGAGAATACTTTAATTTCTAAAAAAATTATATCTTCTTATTTGTTAAAGTATAATAATATATATACATTATTAGACAATGATAGTGCAGGACACATTGGAATGAATAAATACTGGAATGAATACGGAATAAATGGTATTTATCTAAATTTATCTAAAGATGTTTCTGATTCTGTAAAAGATTTTAATAAAACCACAGTTAAAAATTATATTAATCCTTTAATACCTATAATATGAGTGCAGAAGATTTAAAAAATGTTTATACTGAAAAAATTGAAAATGAAAAAAGCCCTTTTATGAAAAATATATTAGAAGCTGAATTAAAACATAAACTTGAATTATTAGAATTAGGTATTGAAAATATAACTCCTCCTGATCCTGATGATTGTATTGCATGTAGTGGATGAAAATACTAAGCTTAGATATTGCCAGTACAACTGGATGGTGTTTGGATAAACACTTATATGGAACCTGGAATTTTAAAACTAGGAAAGATGAATCAATGGGTATGAAACTCATTAGATTTTTAGCAAAATTAAAAGAAGTATATGAACTTGAAAAGTTTGATATAGTAGTGTATGAACGCCCTGCAGGAAGACATGCACATGCTATTATACACCAAGCTAAATTAATAGCTATATTAGAACAATTTTGTGAAGAAAATAATGTAGAATATAAATCTTATTCTGCATCTGAAATTAAAAAATTTGCTACTGGAAAAGGTAATGCAAATAAACAGCAGATGATAGAAGCTGCAAAACAAAAATATCATTATTTAGGAAATGATGATAATGAAGCTGACGCAATTCATATGCGTTATTTAGCTAAAGAAGAACTAGGAATATAACTTAAAATTTAAAAAAAATGGCATTCAATCCTTTTATAGTATTGGATGATGGTGAAGTCTCAAAACTTGGTTTTGATTTTACACGTCATCCATATATTTATTATACTGAAAATTACGGAATAAAACTTGGAGAAATATTTAAAGTAAAAGAAGATATTTATAATAAAATAACAAAATTAATGTCTGGAAATGAAAATACAACTATCAATAAAAAAGATAAAGTATTTATATGTCCAGGATGTAAACTTCCTTTATACAGAATTAAAGAACACTTAAGAACAATTGGTGCAACAATAACAAGAGATATTGAAAAAGCAACAATTATATTATCAACAAATAATATTTCTGAAAATGTTGATAATTGTTATAGAGAAAATAAACAAGCTAGATTAAGAAAATTATTTTTTGAAGATGATGGTATGTATTTTATTAGAAAAGGAGAAGAACTTACTCTTTCAGATTATACAAATATATCTGATATGTTTGACAATAAAATTACAGATACAGAAGAAATAGAAAATGTAATGTTCAGCAGTCTTGTAAAAGACAATATATCTTTTCATGGTTCTTTTGTTAGAAATGCTGATTATGATAATCAACATTATCTGTATCCTATTTCAATAAAAATTATATATGAAATATTATCAAAAAAAATACCTATTATTCATGAAGATGTTTTTTGTTTAAGTGCAAATTCTGGTCTTAAATTAAATGATAAAGATACTTTTAATAATATTATAATGATGCTTGATAGTGTAGATTCAAAAGATAGAGAAATGGCAAAAGAAATGATTTCTAATTCAGATTTTAGTGATGCTGATCATCAATTATTTTATTTAGCACAAAATTTTTATGTTAGTCTTTCAAATTCAAAAAATAAAAATCATAAATATTTTGTTGATGAATCTAATTTAAGAAAATATTATAACATGAATGACTTTCAATTTATACAATATTTAAAAAATAATAATAATCTTTCTGTTGAAAAATTTAAAGAAAAATTACAAAATTTTATTGAAGAGTGTTTAGATGATGTAAGACATACAAGTTATAAAGAAATGTTTAATATAAGAATTTCTCTAAAAGAAGAATGGTTAAACTTTGTAAATGAAGAAGATAAAGATTTAAATTACGAACTAAATAATGAAAAAGATGATTAAAATAGATTCAATTATTTATATAAAAACTATGAAACCGCCAAATCATAATGATGAATTTCATGAGCATACTTATAGAAATGGTAGATATGAAAGAGTAAAATTTACCAATATAGGATATTTTGAAAGAAAAATAAGTTTTGATAATTTATCTAGTATTGTATCTTCAGATGAATATATACCAAAAGATAATGATAAATTATTTTTTAGTGAAGGATGTACAATACCAAGACATAAAGTTAGAAATTGGGGTAAAGAAAAGAACATTACAATAACTGTAAAACCTGAAAAATCAAATGTATCAATTGTATCAAAAAGTTTTTTTAATAGTGTTATAGATCATAGTATATCTTATCGCACTATTCTTTTAGATAAACAGAAATATATTGATTTTATAAAATTTAATTATAATACAGATGCTGTTGATATTCTAATAGATAAAATTAAAGCTACAAGTTCAAAATATGTTTTAGTTGGATTTAATTGGGATGATAATGTTATAATGCTAGGACATCGTTTTGAAAATAAAGATTTATTTCAAGTTAATTATAAATCTCATCAATTTACGGATTCTGAATTAAAAGCAAAACAAGTTAAGAGTACATATTGTAATATGTATGAAAATAATGAGTTTGATACTTATCAAGATAAAACTAAATTAAAATATGTAATATTTGATGATAACTTTTTAAAAATGAAATCATTAAATAAAATTTTAAATATAAGTCCTAATAATACTATAATATTTGATACAGTATTAATTGATGTTGTTAACCAAGACTCTATAACAATTGATAAAGAAATGTTTGAAGGAATAAGAAACATGTTTAATAGTGAAGACAAAAAAAATCATTTAATAGCTTTAGAAATATTAGCTAATTGTAATTATAAAACATCTTTACATAAAATATTATTAATATTTAGAGAATTCGCTCCTATAAAAATAAATAATATGAGAGAAAAATCACATGTTAATTTTAAAAGTCTAATAAAATTTATAAATATTAATGATTGGTATTATCCTTCATATGATGATATTATTAATTCTTTAATGGATAAAAATTATTTAACTAAAGAAATATTAAGTGAAATATCAATTCTTGCAAAAAAAGAAATGGAAGAACGCTTAAGAAATCACGGATATCAAGTTTTTGAAATTAAAAATATAACATTATCTAATAAAGTAAAAAGATACTTTGGACATGATATACCTTATTCAGAAAAAGAAATGCTAGAAAATAAAATATGATGGATGAAAAACAATTAATAAATAATTTTTATAATAAAGAGTTTTCATATAGTTACTCTTCTTTAAATAAACTATTATATGATCCACAATTATTTTTTAAATGGTATGTTTTAAAACAAAAAGAAGATAAATTGGACCAACATCTCATTGATGGGAAGTTGGTTCACTGCCTTCTTTTAGAAAAACATAATTTTGAAAATAATTTTGTACTTGTAGATTTTAAAGTTCCATCTGGAAACAATAAAAAAATTGTTGAATACCTATGGAAATTAAATATGGAAACAGATAACTTAGAATTATATGAAATAGAAATTATTCAATGGTTAAAATGGAATAATTTACATCAATCTTTAAAAGATGATAAAGATCCTAAAGCTTCAGATTATAAAACTGGTGATCTAAAAAGAATGAAAAAAATTCTAACAGATGAAAATAAAAAATATTTAGAATTTTTATATAAATCTGAAGGTAAAAACATTGTAGATAAAGAAACATATGAAAAATGTTTAGAATCAGCTGATAAAATAAAATCTAATAAAGATGTATATAAATTATTAAAATTAGATGGTTCTGAAGATTTTGAAAATATAGATGTTCATAATGAACTTAAAATAGAGGGTTATTCTGATTATTTTGAATGTAATATAAAAGGTATAATAGATAATTTAGTTATTGATTATAAAAATAAATATGTATATATAAATGATGTTAAAACATCAGGTAAAACATTATTAGAATTTGAAGACACAGTAGAATACTATAAATATTGGGTTCAAATGGCAATTTATGAAGAACTTGTAAAAATATATTTAAAAAATAAATCTTTAAACTTTAATAAGTTAAAAATTATTTCTACTTTTATAGTAATTGACAAATATCAAAATGTTTACCCATTTGAAGTTTGTGGATCATCTATAGAAAAATGGAAACATAAAACTAAAGTAAATGTAATTGATAAAGCAAAGTACCATTATAATGAAAAAAATTATTCATTACCATATGAATTTTTAATAGAGAAAGTAATACTTTAAACTATCAACTTATGGAAGAAAATATTATTGAATTGTATAATGCATATTTCCAAAAATCAAGGGTATTTTTATACCCTTATTTGGAAATAAAAAGAGGTACTAAAATTGTACCTATAGAAACATATGTTTCTTGGAAAAATAAAATTGAATATTATGAAAATCAATTTATATGTTTATATGAAATAAATAAAACTACAAAATTTCAAAATTTTGAAAATATTTATTTATTAGGAAATAAACATTTTAATTCTTTTTATCAAATTGATGAAAATAAAGGTATTTATACATTTAATTTTGAAAAATCAGATTGGAAACATTTTTTATCAGGAAGATATTCTTTATTATCTAGAAAGTTAAAAACTAAAATATTAACTTTTTATAAAAATAATCCTAATATAGATAATGTAAAAAGTTATTTATATCCTGAAGAATATTATCAAGCATACTCTGAATTACTATCAACAAGCACTAATGAAAAAGATAAATTAAGTAAAATAATAATGGATATTGGAGAATTATGTGATAAACCTGATTTAAAAAAAGAACAACTAATTTTAACTCCTAAAACTTTGAAGTTACAAGATATATGATTAATTTAGTAAAAATTAAAAACTAACTTATGTCTGAAAAAACAAAAAAATGGGGAAAGGAATCTATGTTACTTGTTACAGGTAATTATGGTCCTACTTTAACATTTAAATTAATACCTGTATCATTAGATTCACCTTATATTGAAGCTATTTTTAATCCAATGGCTAAAGTATTAGCAATAATCGGAACTAGAAAAAAAGATGTTTTTCATATGATTGAAAGACTTGATGAAAATGGTGATCCAAAAATGAGAAAAGCAAAAATTACAAAAGATGAACCTCATCAGAAACAAAGAGTTTCAGTAGAAAGTTATAGTGAATACTATATTACTGAAAGAGATGAAATTGATGATTTCATAACTAATATTGCTGTTAATCATAATAGTTTTGATTATAAAAAATATCTTGATTTAAAAACTATGGAAAGTCCTAATCTTTTAGGAACTACACCTCCTCCAGTTGATTTAATTAAAGTTTAATAAAGTTAATTCTTTATTATAAGCACGGATAGTCCGTGCTTTTTTTTGCTCTAATTTTTAAAAATTAAAAATATGAAACCAATAATGAATATACTTACACGTCAAAATTTTGAATCAATGCAATTAGCAGGTCAAATATTAAATATTCCTACTTCAAAAATTAAAGAAAGTGCTGATAATAATAAAATTATTTTAATAAAAAAGAAAAAATATTTGTTTAAATATTCTACTATTACTGAAACAAGAAATTTTAAAGTAAGAAGATTTACTTTTGGTAAATACAAAAATAAACTTATAAAAAAATGTGATGATCTTTCTTATTTAGAATGGTATATTAAATTACCACTATTAAATGCACAGTTTAAACATGCAATTAAAACTAGAATAAAAGATCTTAAAACAAAAAAAAATGACTAACCATTGGGTAATGGATTATGAAACTATGGCCAATTGTTTTGTAGCTGTATTTGAGCATTATAAAACAGATGAACAAAAAATTTTTGTAATACATGAAAAAACAAATGATTTTAATGACTTTATAACTTTTTTAGAAAAAAATATATCTAATAAAGAAAGACATATTTCATATAATGGTCTTGGATTTGATGCACAAATAACTGAATACATGTTAGCTGCAAAAGATGAATGGTCAGAATATAATGCAAAAGAAATAACGTATGAAGTATATAAATTAGCACAACATGTTATAAATAAGCAATCAAGTCGTGAATGGCTAGATTATTATGAGTATAATATGCAAATACCTCAATTAGATGTCTTTAAACTAAATCATTGGGATAATGCAGCTAAAAGATCAAGTCTTAAATGGATTCAGTTCTCAATGAGATGGAAAAATTTACAAGACATGCCTTTACATCATGGTGATCCTATTTATAAAAAAGAAGATTTAGATATGATAATTGATTATTGTATTAATGATGTTAATTCTACTAAAGAAATATTTAAAAGGTCAATTGATCAAATTAAATTGAGAAAATCTTTAACAACTGAATATAAGATAAATTTATATAATGCTTCAGAACCAAAAATTTCTAAAGAATTATTTTTATATTTTTTAACCAAAAAAACTGGTTGGAAAAAAACTGATATAAAATATTCTAGTACACAAAGATCAACAATTGATGTAAGTAAAATTTTACTACCATATATTAAATTTAACAATAAACAACTTATTGAATTATTAGATAAATTTAAATCAAAAATAATTGATCCTTCAAAAACAAAAGGAGGTTTTAATGCTAGTATTAAATTTCACGGAGTCAAAACTGATTTTGGTTTAGGTGGTATACATGGAGCTCGTAGTAGTGGTATATATAAGACTAATGAAGATATGATGATTATGTCATCAGATGTTACTAGCTTTTATCCTAATCTTGCTATTAGAAATAAATGGTCTCCAGCTCATTTACCAAAAGAAGCTTTTTGTGAACAGTATGAATGGTTTTTTAATGAAAGAGTGAAAATACCAAAATCTGATATTAGAAATTATGTATATAAAATTATCTTAAATTCAACATATGGTTTAAGTAATGATAAATATAGTTTTCTTTATGATCCGCAGTTTACAATGCAGATAACTATTAATGGACAACTTAGTTTATTAATGTTATATGAAATGATTATGGACAAAATACCAGGATCAATTCCATTAATGCAAAATACAGATGGATTAGAAACTTTAATACCTAAAAAATATAAAGAAAAATATCTTGAAATATGTAAAGAATGGGAAGATATTACTAGTTTAAATTTGGAACATGATAGTTATAGAAAATTAATATTAGCTGATGTAAATAATTATATCGCAGTACATGATTGGAAAAGAGTAGAACGTGATGAATACAATAAACTAAAAGAAAATCCTCATAATTTAATTAAACAAGAAAAAGGTAATTTTTATCATTCTAAAGTTAAATGTAAAGGTAGATTTGAATTTCAAAATTTACCATTACATAAAAATCCAAGTAATTTAATAGTCCCTCAAGCATTGTATCATTATTTTTTAAATGATGTAACGCCTGAAAAGTACATAGAAAATAATAAGAATATTTTTGATTATTGTATTGGTAAGAAAATTAAAGGTAATTGGAAATTTGAAAAAAGATGGATTGACAAAGAATATAAAACTGAAGATTTACAAAAAACTATACGTTATTATGTAAGTAATCAAGGTTGTAAAATTGTAAAAGTAAATAAAGGAGATGGACGTGAAATCCAAACAGATAGTGGAAAATGGCTATTAACTTTATTTAATGCATATGAAAAAAAAGAATGGTCTAAATACAATATTAATGATAAGTATTATTTGAATTCTATTTATACAGAAATAGAAAATATTGCAGGCCCTAAAACTAAACAAATAAAATTATTTTAAAATGCCAACAAAAATAGGAAACATAAGTGAAGCAGAAATTAAACAAGTTTCTCTTCCAACAGGATTTAGTAAACAATATGTAACAGTTCCTCACGGATATATAATTGATACTGTTAAAAATTTATTAAGTCAGAAAAATTACGAAATAAATAAAACTGAATACAGATGTACAAATGGTGGAGAAGTAGTTCAGGGTGTATATTATATTAATCATGGTGATGATCCAGAATTAGGTCTTATGTTTGCATGGTCAAATTCATATGATAGATCTCAGAGATTTAAATGTGCAGTAGGTGCACATGTATTTGTATGCGGAAATGGTATGCTTGTAGGAGATATGGCCAATTATGGAAAAGTACATAAAGGTGATAAATCTCAAGTATTAAAAAATGTAAGTGATCATATTGAGTTACAAATAAATTCTGCTTCTAATTTTTATGATATGATTAAAAAAGATAAAGAAGCTATGAAAAATAAATGTTTAACTGAAAGTGAAATAGCTGAATTAATGGGTGTTTTATTCTTTAAAGAAGATTTAATTACAAGTGGACAATTAATTACTGCTAAAAAGCAATATTTAGAACCTGCTCATGATTATAATGCTCCTTTAAATTCTTTATGGACTATATATAATCATATTACATATGCTTTTAAATCATCTCATCCTAAAAAATGGATGGATACATTAGCTAATTTTCATTCATTTATATCAAAAGATATATAGAAGACAATACAGTTACTATAAATCCAAACCAGGTAACATTAGATCAGTTAATTAATCAAGAAGATGTTATTGATAAAGAAGTGACTCCAAACCCACTTGATAATTTATTAGGAACAGACGATATGAATTCTTGTCCTGAAGCTACTGAAGAAGAAGCTAATGAACTCTTACATGGAGTTGATAATACTGGAGGTTTAGAACCTGAACATAATCCTGTTAGTTTAAGAGTGAGAGATGATAAAATAGAACAGTTTGATGATGAAACAGGTGAAGTAATAAGAAATGAAGCTTTAGATAATTTAGCTGATGAGGAAGCTGATATGATTGAAAAAGAAGAGATCATTGAGGAGAGAGAAGAAGAGGATGTGTTTAATGCTATTGCTGATAAAGTCAGACCAGAAGTTTCTGAAGAAATAATTGAAAAAACAGAGGCTGAAGACATTTTAGGTGAGGCAGAAAATATAGAAGAATCTAATAATGATTTATCTTTTGATAATTATTTTGGAGAAGAGTCTATAGATGAAGACATAAATCTTTCTGATATTAATGACATTAAAACTGAACTTAAAAATGGATCTCAAGAAGATTTTGATGAGAAAGTTGAAAATGAATCAGACGTTGAAAATGTGGAAGATGTGGAAGATATTGTTGAAGAACCAAAAGAAGACAAATTGGAGTTGCCTGAATTTGATTTTTAACAATAAAAAAAGGGAGGTGAAAACCTCCCTTTTAAACTTAAAACTAGAATTCTATGAACATATAGAAAACAAACACATTTCAAATATAAACATTATTTATTTATAAACAAATTAAATTTAAAAAAAATGGCATCAACAAAAACATATCTTAGAGATGGTAAAAATTGGACAAAAGAAGAATTAAATACTTTATTGGACCAACATATAGAAGGTGAAACTGATAAAACTATTGCATATGTACTAGATAGAAGAATCAAAGGAGTACGTAATAAAAGAACTGAACTTATGAGAGAATTAGTAAATGACTTTACTAAACTAGATACTAATGGTTTAGATGAAAAAGGAATAGAACCTGGAGAAGGTTACTATATAACTAAAGAAAATTATGAGAAAATATTAAAGCTTATTAATAGTGATTTAGATTCTAATTTATTTAATTTATTAATTAAAGAAAATTTAGAAAAAAATGCTATAATGAATGTATTATTCAATGATGGTGTAGCAGGAATTGTAATACAAAATGCAATTGATGCTGCAAAAGCAATTACAAATGATGACATTGAAAAAAGAAAAATAGAACTTAATGATTCAAAAAGTAACTAGAAAATCTATGATAATAAGGACATCAGGAAGGAGTAGTGATTATATTGCTCCTTCTTTTGGTTATGGTTGTTTATTAAACTGTTCTTATTGTTATATGAAACGTAATGTTCCAGAAGGATTAAGTGTTGCAAAAAATATAGAAGATATATTAACTGCAATAAACAATCATTCATTATTTGATACAATAGAAAAACCAAACCAAACTGATCCTAAGTATATAACATATGATATTGCATGTAATGAAGATTTTGCTCTTCATTCTAAATATTATAATTGGAAAAAGATATTTCAATTTTTCCTTGAACATCCTTATGCAAAAGCAACATTTGCTACTAAAATTATTCCTATTAAATTTTTAGAATACAATCCTTTAAAAAAAGTTAGAATAAGATTTAGTTTAATGCCACAAAAAATATCTAGTATTGTAGAACCAAATACTCCTGATATTATAGACAGGATTAAAGCTGTTAATGCGTTTATTGAAGCAGGATACGAAGTTCATTTAAATTTTAGTCCTGTTATAATTAATGATAACTGGCTTAAAGATTATAGTTTATTATTTAATATGTGTAATGATTATATAGATTACAAAGATGAAGTAAAATCAGAAGTTATATTTTTAACACATAATAAAAATAAACATCAATATAACATTGATAATAATATTCCAGGAGAAGATTTACTATGGAATCCATCAACACAAGAAGAAAAGACTTCTAGTTATGGCGGAGTTAATGTAAGATATAAAAGATCATTAAAACAAGAATCTATAAACTTGTTTAAAGAATTGCATGATAGTATTATTCCATGGAATACAATAAGATATATTTTTTAAAAATTTTGTATATTTACAGCATAATTATGTTTTTTTGCGTAATTATTGTTTTTCATGTTTAAAGGTGGCAGAAATGTCACCTTTTTTTTTAATCAATAATATCTCCTTCTTTTTTTCTGAAAGCTTCATAATCATGCAAAATTTCTGAATCTTTTTTAATATTAGTTTTAGTAATAACTGTTATAAGATTTTTTTCACAATTTATTGAAACTCTTATATTAGGTTTAGAAGAACTATTATAAATTCCAAGATATCCTAATGGAAATAATACTGCCCAAGGTTTTTGATTATGACTATAACAATACTTAAAAAGTATATCTTGAGGTTTTTTAGTTAATAAGATACCTGGAGAAATTTCTATCTTTGTTCTTTTAGGTATGTCCTTCTTTGCAAATACACCTAATCCATGTAAATTAGATTCTCTAATTTCAATATAATCACTAATAAACATTATCTAAATCTTTGTCTAAACGAATTAAAGTTTCTTGCTCCTAAATAAGGATCCATTGAACTTCCTGTTATACCAAATGCTTTAAATGCATTATTCCATATTTTAAAAGAATCTTCTTTTTGCCAAACATATGGGCCAACATCTTTTTTATATCTTGATTTTTTACCTTCCCCAAAAAACTCTTCATTCATATCTGTAATTATTTTTACATATGTATCAGTAGTAGGACCAAACACAACTGAACTAACATTTTTCATTTGTGATAAATCTTTTAATCCATATTTTGATAAAGGAATAAACTGCTCATTCTCTGCTCTTATATTCATAAGAAGATATAATAAATGTTGTTGTAAGTATCCACCTAATTTAAATTCTCTGTCGTCTTCAACAAAAAATCCAGGTAATGGACCAGAAAGTTTTTTCATTTTTTTCCATCTATCCTCATCATCGTCATTATATCCAACTAAGCCGTATGCTAATACTGTAAGATTTAACATAGCAAATTCTAACATAGTTCTCTTAAGAGCATTTGCTTGATCAGGAGTCATATATTTAATAGCAGTAGTTCCTCTTTTTAAAACTTCACCTGCAAATTTAAAAGTTTCTATATAATAACCTAGCTGTACTTCTGCTAATCCCATATTATATCTACCATCTATTGAATAACCAAAAATCTTATTTGAATCTTTAGTAAGTTTCATACCAAATCTTCTCATCATCATAGTTGTAAAATACTTTCTCATATATGATGCCATTCTAAACATTAAATATCTATTAGCTTCAGGCTGATCTTCTGCTGCATATGCACCTTGCAAATCTCTAGTGACAGCATTCATTCTATTTTTTATTTCAAAAAACTTTTTCCCATTAACATCATATTCAGGATCTAATCCTTCTTTCAAAGATAATTGTCCATCTACTAATTCAAATGCTTCCGCATAAGGAACACTTTGGGTAATTTCATCTACTTTAATTTGATTACCATCTTTATCTACTTTTGGCACATTAACATTATACATCATTCCTCCAAATGCTTGCAATGTAGCACCCATTTCCATAAATTTTCTAGGAGAATAAACCCAACTACCTGAAACAACATCTCTAAGTAAACTTCTTCCAGCAGCATCACCTTTTCTTTCTTCCTGATAACCTTGTATAGCATCAAATGCAAATACTAATTGAGCATTTAGTGTTTTAGAACCTACTTTATATAATTGTGATGTAATTTCCATTTGAGCTTTTGCTGACCAAACCCTTCCTTGGGCATAAGAAAAAGGAGTCATATACTTCATAGCAGCTGTTTCTATTATACTTTGAAATATTGCACCATATCTATTTTTAAGTGCTGAAGGTGTATTTAAAGCAAAAAATCCAAAAGATGCTCTTTTTTGTAAAAAACCAACTGATTTATGTAACCAAGCTTGATTTTTTGTTCTACCTGTTATATTTAAACCATGAAAATCTCTTTCTATAAGATTATCTATAGCTTTTGCTCTTACACTTTTTCCTTCTTTTTTCAAACTAGTTTTTAAACCATAATTTTGATATGCTTTTTTAATGATTTTCTTAACACCATTAACAGTATCTATTACACCTTGTTCATTAAGAGTTGTTGATAAAGCTTCTGCAATTGGACTTATTTCAATTAGTTTTAATTGTCTTTTAGCTGATAACTGATATTTATCAACTGCTGATAACAAATCTAATGATACTTCATCTAAATCCATTTGGTATCTTCCTGATATTGGTATTTTTGCAGTGTTATCACTAAGTAAATCTAAATTTACCTCAATATGCTGATCATCTGGATTTAATCCAACTTCCCAATCTTCTCTAGTTTTAAAAAATTTAGATTTTGTATCTTTAACAAATGCTGTCCAACCATTTAATTTTTCTTTTCCTTGTGTGACAATATTTTTTCTTTGAAATAACCCAAGTCTTGTTAATCTATATCTAGGAACATCGTAGCCTAACTTACTACTTCTATTTAAACCTTTTTGATTATTAATATGATATTTTTTTACTTTTTCTAAAAGTTTAAATTCAGAACTATTTTTATCCATATTTTCATAATCCATATTTATATATCTATAAGGATCTTCTAACTGTGGATTTTTAGCAACTATTTTTTGCATTTCAGAATAAGATTTTGGCAACCAATTTCCTTTTACATCAACAGTTTTTCCAATTTCTTTAGGAGTATGATATTCTTTTTTAACAACTTTCTGTCTAAATTTATAAGAAGGTTTTCCAAAAATTTCATCTATTTCATTTCCCTGAGCATCATAAAGTTTAGTTTTTTCATAAAACTTACTTGGACCTGCAGATCTAACTACACCATCTTTTTCTTCAAATTCATCTTGAGGTTTAACTTTGCTCCAAACATATACTCTTTTATATGATGTATATTCATCACCATTCCTATCTACCTTATCATTTGCTAAATGATTTTTATCAAACCATTTTTTAAAACCTTTATTTCTTCTTAATGAAGCCAATACACCTGAAAAATCTTTTGTTAAAAGCTTATTTGCTAACTCATTATCAAATTCTTTTTTATCTGTAGAATTTTCTAAAGTAGAACTTAAATTTTCTTTTTGTATAATATTATTTATTTCATCGAGATAATATATAGTAGCATCAGTTTTTTGTAATTCTGATAATCTTTCAAATGCAGCAAATAATCTTTTTTTCTGTAGTTTACTTAAACCTAATTCAGATCTAGTTTCTGATAAAGTTTTAAATTCATTAAATTGCGATTTAGTTAACTTTTGTTTATTACGCAACATTCTAAAATAATTTTGTAATGTTTCATATTCTAATGTAGTTAAACCAGTTAACCCTGCATATTCTTCTTTTATTGCTTCTATATCATATTGTAATTGTTTTACATCACTAATCCTTTTTTCATCCATTTCTAAAGCATTAGGCTCATTATCATCATCTCTAAAAGGTGTTACTGCGTCAAATATTTTTTCATATGCTTCTTCAATATTAATACTTTCTTTAACATTAACAGGTAAATCTTTTGTGATATCTTTTATTATATCAAACTGTTGTTGTCTTAGGTCATACCATTCTTGTGATACTTGAGGAATAGTATTTTTATCTATCCATTCTTGTTTTAATCTATTATATTCATTATCATATTTACTTGTACCTTGTTCAAATTCTTCATCAGATAACTTTTGTTCTAATTTTTCAATAAAATTTAAATATGCGTTATTAAATACATTTGGTAATTCAACCCAATCATAAAATTCATTTTTAGCATTTCTATACTCTTTTAATAATTTTGCTTTTGCTTTTCCTTCTTCATCTTTACCGTATTCAGAAAATAATAATCTATATTTTTTCCATAATTGATCTAAAACATCATAGTTTTGAAATTCATCATATTCATCTTCCATTTGATCTTGTAATAATGATATTTCTTCTAATACAGAATCTCTTTCTTTCAATGCTTCTCTTCCTATTTCATTTTCCATCATTTTATCAGGTTCATAAAATGAATCTAAATATGTATTATTAAAAAATAATTTTTTATGATTTCTGTATTTTTCAACTAAATCTGCATAAATTTTAAAATCTTTTTTATCTCTTGTAGAACTATATTTTTGTTTTGCTTGATCTACATTTTGTTGCATTATTGCTATTTTAAGTCTATAATGCTTATATGGATTTAACATAGTCCATACTTCAAATTTTTCAATATTACCTTCATCATTTTTAGTAACATCTTCATCAATAAATAAATACTTCTTCCAAAACTTTTCTAAATTATTTGAATTATAACCCGCATCTTTTAAATCATTTTTTATACTATTTAAAAATTTATTTGATTCTTTATCACTCTCATTCATTATTTCAGTCAAATTATTTCTTAAAAATACACCAAAACTTCCTATAACAGGATCATTGCTGTACATATAACCTTCTAAGAAACTGTTAAATGCATTTGCATCTCCCATCTCACCTTTAAGATACTCTTTCATCTTATCTTTAGAAATCAAATATTTTTTATAATCATTGTATTCTTTTTCTATTTGACTTTTAGGAGCTTCTCTAGCAACTAATTTTGCTTTTCTTTGTTCCCATAATTCAGTAATTCTATCATTTACAACATCAAACTGTTCTGATAATATATCAACTAAACCTTTTTCAAATACTTTATTTATAATAGTTGTAGAATCATCAATTCTATCTGAAATATTACCAACTAAATTACCTATATCTGAATCTGATTGTACACCAGCTTCACGCATTGTCTTTTTTGTATCATCAATAAAAGTTTTCCAATTCATAAGTAAGTTATTATAATAAGTTATTTGAATTAAATTTTCCTTATTATTAGGACTTTCTTTCATTAAATTAATATGCTTATATATATGCTTTATTAGCTTGTTAGTTTTAATTAAATTACCTGTAAGTGCTAATGCAGCCTTTTTTTGAAATTCCATACTATCTAACAACTCTTCAATTGATTCATCTGTGTTTGTTAAAGTTTGTACTTTAGAAATTCCTTGTTGTAACTCATCATAAAGACCAGTTCCTTGTTCAGGAGCTAATATGTATTTTAAACCTTCATAATTTTCATCATCTCTCACTTTTAAAATATGAGATCTAATCAACTCATACTGTGAATTAATTATTTTAATTACTTCTTCTCCTTCTATGTTTAAAATATCTTTAGCAAAATTTTGAGTATCTGTTAAATATTGCACTACTTTATCTTCTGTTACTATACTAGTATTTACATTAAATGAAACATTATTATCAGGATCAGCAGCTTGATTTAACATTTCTGCTAACTCTTTTAAATTTGTTAATGGGTTTAGTTTTTCAATTTTAATTTTTTTACCAAATAATTTTCTTAGAACTTTTTTTATACCAAGTATTATCCTTTGCACTATACTTTTCATTTCAGAAGAGCTCTGTTCTTTTTTATTAATAAATTCAGCAGCATTTGTTAATGCTTTTACTAACATTTCATCTGTTACAGCATAATGATTTGAATCAAAACCTGGATATTCATTTAAAGATTCATCTAATAACTTTTTTCCTATTGCAGTGTTTTTTAAATCAAAAACTAACTTATTATATAAATTTGGATTTGATTCTCTTATAGCGGATATAAAAGGATGAGAAAATTCATGTAATAATTGTTCAGTTGATTGCAACTCATTTATAAAATATAATTCACCTTGATAATAAAAAGAAGGGTTTTGTCCTGTATAAGGATTCTGAGATTCTTCAGTTAATGTTATTGCATCTTTCTTTGATATCATATTATAATTGATATTAAAAGAATTTTTTAATGCTAAAGCTATTTGTGTTAATGCATCATTAGCTATAATATTTTTTTGACCTTCTATATCAAGATCTACAAGATGAACATTTTCAGTTGGATTTAATAAAGCAGCATCTTCAAAAAATTCTTCATCTGTAACAACATCTTCTTTTAATGTAAAGAATCTAAATCCTTTATTTTTTAATTTATATTTATCTTTAACATAAGGAACAAAAAATATTAAATCAGTTAAATCTTTTGCTCTTCCCATCTTTATTTTAGCTTCAAATATTTCTTTCCAATCTTTAAAATAATTACCAAACATTTGAGGATAAGATTTTTTATCTTTATTATATGGTACAGTTCTAAGAAAGAAATCTATTTGATATCTTTTTGGCATAAGTTTTCCATGGTCAGGACTAAAAGCATTATCTACATTTTCCATTATTGTTGGATGCTCAATATATCCCATTATCACAACTGTTTCACCATTTTTTTCAGATTTTCCAATAAATGATTTTTCAAAAACATATTTTCCACCTTTACTTTTACTAGGATATTTATCTACTAACTCTTTATACCATTCTTGTTCTTCAATGAATTTTTTAACTCCAACATTAAATTCAAAAGCTCTACCTCCATGACTTAATGCAATACCTGTATCTTCTATCCATTTTCTAAAAACTAAAGCATTACTTTCTTTTATAAAATCATCATACAATATTGAACCATCAATATCATGTATTTCTTCATTTACTGATCTTAATATTTTTCCGTATTTTCTTAATGCTAAAGAACCTGATAATTCAAATGTAATTGAAGAAAGATTAAATAAAGTTTTTAATATCCTAGCTGCAAAAGGATCTTTTTTTAAAGATTCCTCATAATTTTTTGCTTCATATTCAACATTTTTTACGTCCACAACTTTTTGAGTTACAGGATCAATATTATATGCTCTTATAATTTTATTAAAATTTTCTTTATAAACATCATCAGCTACATCTAAAGCAATATCTACCAGGTTATCATAATTTAACTTTTTAAATGTTTTATTATTAAAAACTCTATGTAAAAAATTCCAAATAGCATTATAAAATGCTTTTAATATATTTTCTTCATATCTGTCTTTTGCGCCTGATTTTAAAATAAAATCTTTAGTAATATCAGGATTTTCTCTTTTCTCTCCTAAATATTCATTATCTAATCCATGCTCAAGAGCTTGTGCAATAAACGTAATAACTACTTGTTTTCTAATCCAATAATTATCTTTTTTTATATCAAAAACATCACCATATATATCTTCGTCAATCTCTGATTCAAATCTATTATACTTATCTTTATCTTTAATTTTTTCAAAACTTACTTTATATTTATCATAATACTTTTGATATTCAGACCATTCGCTAATATTTTTCATAAACTGAAAAGATAAAAATGATCTTTTACCAAGCATTGTAAAGATTATATTAGCAGATTGCATTAATAAATCTTTATCTGTAACATTGTCTCTTAATACTAATATTTTTTGAAGTTGATCATATCCAGACATTGGATTTTGACCACGTATATTCATTTCATCTAATACCTTATCAGCATCTTCATTTGTTATTTCAATATTTAAACCTTTTATATACTTACTTAATTTTTTTCTTAATTCTAGATTAAACTTTTGATGAGCCATTTCACCTAATGTTTTATCTACTTCTTGATTTGATATCTCATTATATGAATTTGGTAATATTTTAAATGCATTATTTTTTTTGAATACAACATAATCAGTAATGCCACTTTCATCATTAACTCCTATATAACCTTCAGAATTTATATTTAAATTTTCAGTTTTTAATATTTCTGGATTAACACTTGTTAAATTTTTAGCAGATATTACATATGGTGATTCATTTTCAATATATGCAGTTGTAAATTCAAATCTATTAGTAGTCCCCTTTTTTTTATAAACTAAAATAGGTTCATTATTTTCATCTTTTACATTTGAATCAGAAAACCATTTTTTAAAAGCTGGTGTATAAACTTTAGCCCAAATTCTTAAAGCGTCTTCTTTTGATTTTACTTGCGGTAAAGATTCAATTTGCGCATAAAGTTTTGACTCAGCACCAGTAGGTGAAAGAACACTTGTTATTTGATTTGATTTTTTATCTCTTATAATTCTACAAGTTGCCATTATTTAACAATTTTGATCAAATATTTCTAATATTTGGTTTATACTATTCTCTATATTATCTTCTAACATCTTATTAGTTATATTCTGACTATTATTTATATTATCAGTTATAACACTATTTTCTATAGATTTTGGATTTATGTATCCAAAGTTTTCATAAAGCTTTTTACTAAGATATTGATAAGTTTTAGGTGCTTTTTTATATAAATTTTCTCCATAACCACTGCTTAAAAATAATAATTTATTTCCATTATTCATTTCTGTAACATAATAATCTATATCAGTATCAATATTTTCTTTATTAAATTCAAAATTTTCATCATTTTGAATATCATTTAAAATAATTCCCAAATTTCCATCTACATAATTTTTAGACTTAATTTTATATGCTTTGTTATTTAGATAAAAGTTTTCATTTTGTATTGGTAAAACAATTAACTCATTAGTGTTTTCAGTTTTTTCAATTAAACTGTTTATATAAGCACCATTTTTTCTAGAAGTATTAATAAGTTGTATAGATGGATTATTTACATAAATATTATTTATATCAGTAAGTGTTTCTTTTAAGTTACTTGTTTTTTCTGTCCAATTTTTAAATCTCCAAGCTTTTTGATTTTGATCTTCATATTTATTAATAAGACTTTTAGTAAATGAATCTAAATATTCTGCACTTTTCATTCTTCCATCATAAGTTTTATCATTAAACATATCAATGACATCCTTATGAGCAGACTTTAATACTTCTAATATTTTTTCATTAGGTACACCTCTTACTAAAGATAGCGGACTATTTATATCTTGTCCTGTTTGAAAAAACGCAAAAAATGGAAAATCTTTAAAAAACTCTGTTATCATTTTATTATCTTCTTCATTTTCTACCTTTTTTATATTTGGATCCATTAATTCTGAAACATTTAAATAATAATTTTCAAAAGTTTCACCGTCATCTATTTTTTCGTTATACTTTAAATTAGTCACATAATTTCCTTTATCAATTACTAAATTGCTTAATATTTCGTATTGATTAATTAAATCTGGATGTTTATCTAAAATTTCTGATAACCTAACCGCATAAGTATTAGTTGATTTAAATAGTTTTTGTTTATTATATATGTTATCTAATGTTTTTTGATTTAAATAAAAATCATAAACTTTTTTTAGACTTTCTTTTTTCTTTTCTGTTTCTTCTTCAGCAACATATTCATCATATAAATCAGTAAAATATTTATCATCATATAAATCTTCTGCTGTTGTTGAAGATTTTAATAATTCTTTTTGTAAAGCAAATTCAAAATAATCATCAAAAGAAGTTATATATCTACCAATTTTAGGATCTTTTTTAGCATCTAAAAAATCGCTATTAAGTTTATTTGAATTTACATATATAACATCATCTTTAATTGCTACACCTTGTTTTAGATTTTGTACATATTCAATTTTTAAATCTTTTTCAACTTTAAGGCCGCTTAATACTAATTTTCCATCAACAATTTTAGGTAAAAAAGATTCTCTTATTTTATTTTGAAACATAAATGATACAAGATCATTTTTAAAAATATTAACAAATCTTTCTTTACCATCTACATCATTAGTCATTCCCATCTTTTTCAATGGAACGCTTCCTGAAGCTATTTCATTAGATAAATGATTATTTATATCTGGATGATTTCTTAATTCAAATAAATTAGATAAATACTTTAATGAAAATTCTGATATATCATATAATCCTATTATAGATGTATCAATTATTTTACTAATTAAATTTGAATCAAAATATTTTAAATTTAATAATCCTAATTTTGCTTTTTCTCTTTCAAATGCCGCATATAATGAAATTGATTTTTTAGTATCATATGTTAAATTAGTTTTAATCTGAGTCATTTCATTAGATGGAGCTCTAAGTTTTAAATAATGATAAAATGCTGCTTGCGCAACTTCTCTATTATTATCATCAATACCATTCATTGCAATATCTTTTAAAATTTCAATATTATCTATTTCTTTTTCATACTTTTCAATTTCTGTATTTGCAATCTTAAAAGAATTAAAATTAAAATTTTTCTTAGATGTATTAAATCCTTTAGGAAATTTATTTAAAGGATTTAATATAACAGCTTCTTCAGCTTTTATATTTATTAACCTAAGACCAAATGGAGATTTACTCGCCTCTTCAGATTGCTTTGTCAAGTATGCTTGTGATAATTCATAAAATACAGATTTTTTTATTCTAACTTGTTTTATATAATCTACTACATAAGGATTAGAAATAAAATAAACTGCTTTTTCTTCTGGAACACCGCTTTCAGTTAATAAAGTAAGTAAAGGAGCATTTTCAATTCCTGCATTAATATCAAATAGCCAAGCTTTCTTTTCAACATCTACTGCACCATTTATTAATTGAGAATTTGTATCAGAGATTTTAGTTGTACCATTAACATCATAAACATTAGAAAGAGAAATATACTCTTTTTTATTTTTTAAAAATTTATTATGTGACAGCTTTAATTTAACTTTTTGTCTAATTCTTGGTTTATCCCCTGTATGATAAACAGTAAATTTTGCATCTATAAGTTGTAAATATTCAATAAATCTTTCATCAACACCAGGCATATCACCTACAATAAAAGTTACCCCTCTTTTGTGTTGTTCATCAATTTTTTCTTTTGTATACTCACTTAAATCAACATTTTTAAATGAAGCATTACGTGCTAACATAACAACTGAAGTTTCATCATTTAAAATATTTTTTGAATCTTCATTTTCATCAACTTCTTCTAAATTTATTTTTTCTTTTATTTTATTTAAAGATGTATTACTACTACTATCTTCTTTTCTTATTTCACCAATAAAACCATTAGCATCTTTACGCATTGCAGCATCTTTAGCATCTCCTTCAGCTGTACCTTTTCCTTTAGTACTAGATCCAGGAATCACTTTTGTATTAAAGTCAATATCATTTATATATGCTCCCATTCTATTATATACAGAATTAAATGTATTATTTACAGCATATAAACCTAATACAGCTTTTCCAATTGCATTAGATGAATGTTTATATAAATTATAAATTGGTTCAAATATTCTTGCAACTTCTAATACATCACTTTCACCTTCATCAGTATTTAATTGCTGATATTGAGAATATTTCTTTTTACCAGCAGGACTTTGAGCCATTTTATCAGCTAATGCTTCTAATGATGCATTACCTAATGGTAAAACTAAATCAATAAAATTTTCTGGTTGCTCAAGTATTTCTCTTATAACTTTAATAGTGTCATTATCTATACCTTTTGAACCAACAGAATTTAACTTTCTTTTATTTTCAGCTAATTTTTCATATAAAGGTTTTAGAATATTTTTTTCTTCTTTATTAAAAATTTCATATTCTTCTGTTAAATAAAATTGTTCTAATGCTTCTAATCTATTTTCTACCTCATTAATAGCATTTCTAGTTTCATCTAGCTTATTAGTAACATATGTTCCTTTTACTTTTAATGATTGAGTATATAATTCATTCCAGGTAGTAAGTAATTGTTTTTTAAGTTTTCTATCAACTTTTGATTCTTGTCTAAAAGTTTCTTCTTTTTCTTGAAACTCAATTTGAAGCTCAGGACTTAATTTTTTCTTTCTTTCTTTCCACTTACTTTTTCTCCAATTATTTCTTTTTTCTTTTATTTGATCTTTTATAAAATCTATTTTATTTTCTAAGTCTTCTTTATTTTCAGTTACATCTAAATTTTTAATTAATTCTGTTTTACCATTAATAACTGTTAAGTTAGGCATATATATAGAAAGCTTATCAACATCAAAATCTGAACCTGATTTAGCAACCATTTCAGAAGGAGGTATAATTATATTACCAGCTGATTCAGGCAAAAATTCTCCAACTTCCATAAATTCCATAGAGTTAAGACCTTGAACTGGTATACGTACACCAACCATAGTAATCATTCTTCTATTGTCATCTTTATTTAACCAATCTTCATTTTTTATTACCTTATTCAATCTTTCTCTAGTACGAATTTTATCACCTTTTAAATCTGTTAAATTAAGTAATTTTGTAAAATCACCTTGTAATGCAATTTTAATTTTCATTGCAGAGGTCATTCCATTATTAGCATTTTCTTGATATGAAGCTAAACCATCAGTACCATATGTTTCTTTATCTAATTCTGTTGCGTTTGTAAACTGTGAACTTTCAAAACCAGAATTAGAAACTAATACAAGCATTTCTCCATTTAGTTTTGACTTAATTAATTTATTATTAACTAATGCCATTAACATTTTTTCTATTTGTGGAGCATTTAGAGATAAAGATAAATCAGTAACTATTTCACCATTATAATCAACATTAATAAAATCAAGCTCATGTGCAGCAAGATCTCTAGCTTTTAATTGCCTAGCTACCATTTCAACTAAACCTGAAACATCTTCAGATCCTAAAGTATATCCTGATTCTCTTAATATTTCTTTTTTAGTACTTTCAATTTTTTGTTCTAATAAATTTTCATATGTAGTAGCAAAAGCTTTCATTTTTTTAGAAATAGCTCTTCCTTTTTCAAATATATTTAACTCTACTAATTTTCTAAATTGAGTTGAAAATGTAGCCTTTCTTTTAAATTCTGGATGAATATCAATTTGATCTTTTAAGTATTCTAAATAAATTGGATTAGAAATAAATTTACTTTCTTCATTAAATTCTCTACTTTCTGTAGGTTTTATATCTCCTTTATATAATAATGAATTTTCACCATTTTCAGTTATTGTAGAAATCTTACTTCCTGAACCATATGTAGCATAAGTAATATTTTCTCTTGTCATTTTATTATGTAACTTTTCCAAGTTAGTTCCTTCAATTACATTTGGTATTAAAGGCATTAATGAATATTTATGAAAACCTGTTAAAGGTACACTATTAGTAGTAGCTAAAGGTCCAAAATATTGATATTTTCTAACTGGAAAAAATTCTGATAAATTGTATTTAGATACATCTTCTTTATTAATAATTTTTTGGAATAACTCTTCTTGTTTTTTTGACCATTTACCTTGTAATTTACCAAGTATTCTATAAGCATCAAATGTAAGATATCCTTGACCATCACCTTCTTCCATTTTTAGATATGGTTTTATTGCACTTTGAACTGCATTATTTATCATATCATCTTTTACAGTTTTAGATAATTTAAGATTTTTATATCTTTCTATATAATATTTTCTAAATGCTTTTTCATAATTTTCAGCATATGCAGATTCTATTTCATTTTCTTTTAAAACTATAGTATTAAGTTTACCATTAAAATATAAAAGAACATTAGACATTAAACCAAGTGATTGTGTGTATGTTGTATTACGTGTTGGATTTGAAGTATTAGGAGCAGTAAATACATTATTAATCCAATTATACATTGCTTGATCAGTTCTAAAGATTTGACCTGCAGAAGCCATCGCTGCATTTCTTTTATGAAAATCTTCTTTTAGCATATTATATTGAGAAGGATCTCCATAAAATATTGTCATTAAATCAAATTTATTTAACATTTGATTTGCAACATATGAGCTTACTATTATTTCTGCCATTTGTTCTTTTGAAAGCTCTTCATCAGTATATTGTCCTAATTCTTTAGATATTTTATCTTCTAAAGACTTTGATATAAAAGGCATTTCATTAAATTTCTCATATGTTTGTTCATAAACATTATTTAAATAATCATTTAAATCCATAGTTAACCAATCTCTTAATGACCAATTTTCATCATAGTCAGCATCAAGAAATTCTTCAACTGTATCATATTCATCTAATACATCATATTCTCCTATTATGTCATGTTGAATTGCATCATAAAGTTCATCACTTATCATTCCTTTAAAAGTATACAACTCTGTACCTTTAGCTTTTATTTTATTTGTACCAACTGTATATCCTAAAACTTCAGGTTGACCACCTTTTTTTATTATTTCTATTTTTTTAATATCAGCTATTATATGATCTATAATTTTGTTAATAGTTTTTACTGTTCCATCAGTTGTAACAACTTCACTAAAATTCTTACCATCATAGAACTTTATTGTTTTCTCATAATCTTCAGAAAACTCTACACTGTCAACATATACATGTTTATTTTGTCCAGAATTTTTAACTCTAGATGGCGAAGCAGCCAGTGCTGTAGATTTTGAAGCGTGTCTTGGAAATTCAGGATTACCTCTTATTAGAGTGTCATGTATATCTTGAATTAATTTATCATTATCTGTTAAATCAGCTGTTACATTTGACTTATCTAAAATTTCATCTTTTACTTTAGCAACTCCAGATAAATTTGTTAATTTAAGTACTATTTCTTTTTTAGTTGTTTTATCAATCAGTTTTGGACCTTCTCCATTTCCAATATCAAATATTGAATTTAATATACCATTTGATAATACAGAAGGATTATTTCTAAAATCTAAGAAAGACATATAAGGTCTAGAAACTAATTCAGAATAAGTTTTAGATTTATTAATCGCATTTACAATTCTATTTACAGTTCCATTATAAGTATGTTCATTCTGTAAATCATTGTTTGCATTATTTACGGAAAAATTAGAATACTTATCAGAAAATTTAGATTCAGCATTTAATATTTCAGTTACTCTAGCAGTTTCACTTGATAAGTCTTTAATTATATCAAATATTAAACCTTTTCTTTTTTTATCTATTAATGCAGTGTATATATATTTTATTGATTCTTTATATTTTTCTTTATTATTAATCTCATTAATTAATAAGTTATTATTATCTAAATTAAAACCAATATTTTTTAAAAATGTAAAAGGATTTTTTTGAGCAGCATAATAATCAGGATAAGTTCTTCTAAACTTAGTATTTTCTCCAGTTTTTAAAACAGGTACTTTTCCTCTTCCTTTTATTTTTATTTCTGTTATATACTTATTTGGATCTCTTTTTATTGATTTAAAAAATGAAGAAAAATTAGCTCTTATTTTTTGTAAATTACCATGTGCAGCACCAGAAGTTAATTCATATTCAAGAATAGATTCATAATCTTTCTTCCCAGATTCACTTTTTATTTCTTTTTTAGTATTTAATTTAACAGTTATCTGCTCTAATGGTACTCTTGATTTATTAAATACTTGCCAAAAATCTGTCCATATGTCTACTTCAGAATCTGCTTTAGCTAAATTAGGATCACCTAATTTTTTTAATAATTCATTTATTGTACCTGCTACATTTGCATCTGCTTTAGAAGCTTTTTTAAGAGCATCATACATTTCTTCTGGATGTTCTATTGACTCTAAAGTTTTTAATAATCTGCTCCAAGTTCTATTAAATTCAGAAAGTTCATGAACATCAATTTGATTAAGTTTTGGAGAACCATCTTCATTATATTTATGTAAACTTTTTATTAAAAATAAAATTTGTTTTGACGCACTTTGAATTGTTGAAAGCTTATTACTTGACCCTTCAATTACTTGTTGCCATTGTTGATTTTCTGTGTTAACACTTATTAAGTCTTTTACTGCTTCTGCATCTAAAGAATCAGTTAAACTTCCTGTATATTTAGAGTTATTTCTATGATATGCTGCTACACCTTTTGTAGATCCTAAATCACTTATATCACCCCATTGAGATATTGCATAATCTAATAATTCTTTTTTATATTCTGTATCTGCAGTTTCTCTAAGTTCTGTAAACTTATATAAAGCAAATTGATATGCATGTTTATAGAAAAATTCAGGAGCGGTATGCCATGCAGATGACCATTTAGTATTTTTATCTTGATCAATCCTCATATTAATAAATGTAGAAATAAATGAATCTATAGATTTCATTAATACTCTTGACTTTTGAATGTCTAAATTTTCTACATTTTCATTTAAAGACTCTATTCCGTAATTTAGTTTTCCCCATTTAACATTGTTAATAGAATAATTTCTCTGTTCAAAATCCCCATTATAAAGCTCTTTTTGTAATTTTCTTACTGAATTTAATATTTCTGGCCTTACAATTGCACTTTCATAAGAAGTATTAGTAAATAAAGATTTTAGAAAGTTAAATATTCTACTAAATATATTATTTCTTTTAGGAGAATCTTTCTTAGTAATTTTTCCTCCTGAAAGGCCGTACGCTCTATAATCTTCTGCTAAATACTCTTCTATTTCTTTATCATTAGCTTCAGAAAACTTTTTAGTTACTCCTTTATATGTTACAAAAGTCCCAGTATCTTTTTTTACTTCATTATATAATTCAGATTTTTCTTCTGGAGTTAAAAATAATTGGGTGAAACCATGCCATGATTCATGGTAAAGATCTGTGTAATTAAAACCATCATGTAATGTTATACCATCTACTGTAAACTGTGCATATATATTAGAGTTTACAATATTAGATATTATTTCATATGGTAAATACTTAGACATAGGATTTGAATCATACCATTGTTTAGCTCTTTTTTGTTGTCTTTTTGTTTCAGCTCTTTGAGTTTCTCCTGCAGGTTTTGTTCTATATAATTCTTCAGAAAGATCATCAGTAGAATTAAATCCTGTATTATTCTTTTCAGGTTCTTTTTTTAATTCAACCTCATTACTTTGAGCTGGTAATTGAGATGAAGGTATATGTCTAAAATTAATACTATATCGTGTACCCTTAGCTTTACCTACAGAATGACTTAACTTTCCAGTACTCATTTCAGCTAATGAATTATGTGTAGCTTGAAAATCAACACCACCAATCTTATGTTTATTTTTAGTATGTCCTATAGAATAAATAGCAACACTACCTACTTCTCCTTTTTCATTATCGTAAATACTTTCAGCATCAGTATGAGTTCCTATACCTACATTATCTCCGTATCTATTTATAAGAACATGGTTGTAGTATCCTGCAGGCTTACCTAAATCTTTTTCTACCTTTCTTGAAAGCTCTTGCATCCATTTTGGAATAGCTTTTATATTATGTATAGCCATTCTCTTATTACCTTGGCTATCTTTACCACCTTTAGCATAAGAATATTCTTTAGGGCCATATACAACAGCTACTTGCTTAACTTCATTATCAAAATTACTTTCTTTGTTTTGTTCAGTAGCTAAAAGATTTTCTACTTTATTAATATAGTCTTCACTTTGCTTATCAGTAAAAGCATCTTCTAAAATAGTAACTGTACCACCTTTTACAGGAGTAACAATAGCATTACTGTTTAAAGTAGATCCATGAGTTTGTGTTGGTTTAACTTCTAAATTTTCAAAAGATACTATATACTGACTATCACTAAACATTGTAAAATCAATACCTTTATATCCTTTCTTATGTAAAAAATCAAAAAATTGGTTTTGTTTTTCTTTTCCTTTTTTACTATTATCTAATAAATCAAATATTTCTCCTGTATTTTTAGAATCTTCTTGTTTTAAATCCTTATATAACTTAGAGTTACCTTTTAATAAATCTTTTATATTTAATGTAACAGTTCTTACATTTTTACCATAATCTTTAGCTTCAGATTTATTAACAGTAAAATAATTAAATTTTCTATCAGTCAAAGTATCATATCCTTGATATACTTGTTTAACCTCACTAGTTGGTGTTACTTTTAAATTAGGTATTTTTTCTAATTTTTTTAACTTATATGGTTCTTCAATTCCAGAAAATTCAGATGGATAAGTTGTATATTCACCTTTTTCAGATGCAGCTTTAATAGGGATTATTAATAATTCAGATGCACTAAGACCATCTGTGTTATTTAAGAGAATATTATATGTTGATAATTGTTTTGAAAACTTAGAGGCATCACTTTCACCACCTTCAAAACCACTGTCAAAGAACCTACTACCAGCTCTTTTGGTTTTCATATCCCAAATCTTTATTTCTCCAGTCTTCTTATTTATAGTTAAAAGATCTAATGTTCCTGCTATACCTAACTCATCATTATAAACAAGCATTCCTTCTGCATAAACTTTTTCATCTTTTGAAATATTTTCTTCAGCCCAGGTTTCTATTGCATCAATAGCATCGTAATACATTGATCTTTTAATTGCGTTCTTTTTAAACTCACTATTAGCAATAAAGTCTTTATATGATTTGGAGCCATCTTCAGAAAAATAATCTCTAAAAATTTCATCAAAAGTAATACCAATAACTGCTCCTGTTTTAATTCTTAATATTGCGTCTTCTTCAGTGTTATTATTTTTATCTATAGGATCATCTAATAGATTTAAAAGATAACTATTCTTTTCCTCCAAAATATCTCTATCAATACTTATAGTTCCATCATCATTAAACACAAATGCATCTTGTTTTTCTACTTCTCTTAAATTATCAAGAGTGTCAGATGATTCAGATGTTACATCCGTTACTCTATTATAAGTACGTATTATATTTCTATTTTCATCAAGTTGAATATATTTTTTTTTATCAGGCGATATTATAAAATTTTTTGATCTAGCTACAATCTGATCTAATATAACTATACTATTAGCTGCAGAAGAATTTTTAAGACTTGTATTACCCTTTATTATTCTTTTATTTCTTTTAAGATTATTTAAATCAGATACAGAAAAAGTGTAATAACCTCCAAGTAATGGTACTTGACCTTCAGCATTAACTACAAAAGGAGATGAAAAGTTTTCTTTTACAAAATCATTATAATCTTTTTCTTGTGTTTCAACTTTATTATTTTCTATAGAAATTATATCATTTATTTTAGTTCCTAATGATCGTGAATCAAGATTTAATTGTAAAACAAAGCTTTTTTCTATTTTCTCTTTATTTTTATCTGTTATAGGATATTTATAACCTTCTATTTTTTTCTCTATATCTTTTTTTAATTGCTTCTTAGTATATACATCCCCTTTTTTATTTTTTACAATTAATTCTTTTGGATTTTTTTTGTCATAACTATATTTATAATCACTTATATACGTATATTGTTTAATTAATTTAATTCTTTCTAAAGCCTTTATATCCAAGTCATCATTTAAAAGAAGTTCTTTTATAAAATCTGCGTACTTAGTATCCTTTAGAAGTAAATAATCAATTGGTATATTAGGTGTAAAAGGATCAGAAACTTTTATAACAGCCTTTCCTTTATTCTCTCCTACTTTTTCTATTTCAATATCAAAAGGTAAAGTTTCATTAAAATTTATTTCACTTAATGGAACCTTTTCTTCATAGTTAACAACTGCATGACCTGGATTTACAGTTGTAATTTCAGTAATAACTTTATTATTCTTTTTATCACTTTGAATATATTTTATTGCATCATCTACAGCTTTCCAATCTGCATCAAATCTTTTTTTAACTTCTTTAACTGATTCTCCAGTTTTTTTAGCTACATCTTGAAAAGATGCTAAACCTCTATAAAAATTTTCTTTATTTCCAAAAGTTCTTCTAACATTATCATATGAAGCAATTCCTTCTTCAGCAGATACCACATTATAATTACCAGAGTCATCTTCCTTAAAATATAATATATTACCATTATTATCTGTAATAACAGCAGATATACCATTTTGATAATCTACTTTTCTCTGAGCTAATGTTTGTTTCTTTTGAACTACATCTTTTTTTAATTTTTCATCCCATCTATAATCAATATGTTCTTTATCAGTAATTCTTCTTAAATGCTCTGGTCTTAAATCTTCTTTTCTTAACATCGTTTGAGACATAAGAGTTATTTTAAAACCTGTATGTCCACCAAAGGTAAGATCAGACATTGATAAATTATCTGATTTATTTAGTGCTAATGCAAATGCTTTCTTTAAATTTTTATAAAATGTATTTTCTTTATCTAAGATTCCTTGTTGAGATGATAGTGCAGCAAACAAGTGAGGTCTAGTTATTGTTGACGCAACATCTTGTGGTTTAGCATCAAAAATAACATTTGTTACTCTACTTTTTTCATCTATTGAATTTCCTGCATTATTTCTTTTTAACTTCTTTTTTTGTTTACGAGATAATGTAGAAGGATCAATTTTAAAATATTCAACAACCTTGTTAAAATCACTAAATTCTTCTACTAATTTTCCTAAATTATCTAAACTAAAACCTTTACCTCTTTGTTGCAACAATAATTCTTGATTTCCCGATATAACTTGCAACATTATACTTGGTGTTAATTGCATAAAAGATAATGCTGTTAAAGGTGCTATACCACCTTCTATTGAAGCATTATAATAAGTATCAATAATATTTTCAAAATTAATTAACTCATCTTTTTGAAAAGATTGTTTAGCAAAAGATGAGAGAATTAATAAAATTCTATCTACATCGTTATCAAGTAATGTTACACATTTAATAGACATATTTTAAAATATTTGTTTTAACAATAATTATCAGTTTTATCAATTTGTTCTTTTATTGCAGCAAGCGGATCTATTGCATCATCAAATCCTTTTTTGATTTGGTCATTAGAAATTTTTATATTATTTTGATTTTCATTTGCTGCACCAGCTTCCTCATCAGTTGGATTTACATCATCATCTTTAATAGGGGCAGTATCATTAATAAGTTTAAAACTTTTATCTTTCATAATTTCTTCTGTAAATTCATATTCTTCTAAATCAGCAATGTTAACAGATTTATATAATATTTCATCATTTGTTTTATTCATAATATAATATTTTTTTCTTTTATATTTAAATACCTGACCTACTTCAATATCTTCAATAGGCACATTAGATAATACTTCATTTAAATACTCAGTTAAGATATCATCAATATCATTTATTTCATCATTATATAAGGTTATTTCATCTTTACCTTTTCCAATTTTATCATTATTTGATGTAAATTCAATTGTCCAGCTTTCAAATTCTTGAGCTGCATTTGATCCAGCTTTTA
>Ga0233415_10000055_pt1 | contig 52414 bp, 23 predicted proteins | sample Na_anoxic_12_MG_FD_188631 | JGI IMG/M metagenome (GOLD analysis project Ga0233415, IMG submission 188631) | Seawater microbial communities from Saanich Inlet, British Columbia, Canada - Na_anoxic_12_MG | ecosystem: Environmental > Aquatic > Marine > Inlet | place: Canada: British Columbia...
TTATTAACATATCTTTTGTCGCCTATCATACCTTTGACAATATCATCATAAGGTTGTCTATGTATATTTTCTTCAAAAAAACTATACATAAAACTATAATCGCTTTGACTTCCTCCGTAAGGAGGATCAATATAACATAAATCAACATTAGGTTTAATGTGTTTAAGTAATTCAGTAGCGTCCATATTATAGCAAAAATGTTCATTTGAATCTTCTGGATAAATGGGATCTATTATCTTCATTCCCTTAAATGAGAAATCGATACCGCTAGAGAACATATTACAACCTTTATTTCTAGCATGATTTATTCTATGGTCATATTTAGCTAATATTTGCCCACTATTTAATCGCCCCCCGACAAAACAATTTTCAATTATATAGTTTTGCATATGAACAATAGCCAAAGCGGATCTAGTGCTAGCTAGAGGATGCCCCCATTTCAAATAGGCATTATTATAATAATTAGAAATTATTTTTATTTCTTCCTTGTCAAATCTATTCAAATACTTATTGTCAATAGTCCATGTTTGATTAGATTCGTTTTGAAAAAGGAAATCTAAATTTTCTCTTACTATCTTAATATCTTTATTTGCAACGAAAGCGATAGCATTTAAACAAGAGCACGAAAGTAAATCATTTGAGATAACTTTCTTATCCATGAGTTTCATAGCCATAGATACATAAGAACTTCCAGAGAAAAGGTCTAATACAGATTCAAATTCTATATTATTTTCATCTAAAAAACAAAATATATCTACCAATAGTTTTCTTTTATTCCCTATGTAAGGATTCGGAAAAATCTTCAGCCTTTCTTCTATTTGAGAGACTTTACAAACTAATGTTTCTTCGCTTTTAGTATCATTCCCCCAACCTATTTCTGTAATTACTTTTTCTCTTCTCGCCATATCTCTATTTTAACTTCGCATCCTTAATAATAAATTCAGGTTCAGTGTTATATATTTGTCTTCTTCTATCGCTATGATCTCTTAGATATTTGCAATTGTCATAAAAATCAACTACGATACCATTCTTTTTACCTTCATAAGGTCTTAGAATTCTTCCTATTCTCTGTAAAGCTCTTGTAGAACTCTTTCCTGAACCTGCCAAGATAAGAGCATCTAGCATTTTTACGTCAATTCCTTCGTCAAAAATTGTACTAGCAATTGTAATCCCTGCCGTATTCTCTTTCATCTTTTTTAAATGTTCTGTTCTTTTTTTATTAGAATGCGAACCATTCAGAAAATAACTATTAGGAATTAAATCTTGAAGTATTTTTCCATGTTTAATTTGCTTGCATAGAATTAAAATATTTCTATCTAAACTTTGCAAATTTATAGCCATATCTTTTATCCAATTATTTCTAAGCTCATTATGAACTATGCCATATTTATAAAAATTAGCATATGTTTTATGTTTAGAGTGTTTCATATTATTCATATGAACAAATAATATTTCTGGACGGACTAGAAAACCTCTTTTTATCAAATAAGAAGCATTTATATTTGCGATTGTCCTTCCAAAGCAACCTTCTATTAGGATATCATCTCCTTTATCTCTATAAGGAGTTGCTGAAAATCCAAATCTATAAGCACATTTAGACGAGACATCAGAAATCATCTGACAAGTTTCAGAAGCCCAGTGATGGACCTCATCGCATATCATAACTCTAGCATTTTTAATCAGATTAACCACTTCACTATCATTTTTATAAAAGTCATTAACCTGTTGTTTTCTTTCTTCGTCATCAAACTTTTTATAAGTCCCTCCTAAAGCTACAACTGCTGTTTGAACGGTCATAATTGTAATATCTTTTATGTCCTTTTTGCCATCACCAACAACTCCAACTTCTACTTTTTGACCATTCTGTAAAACAAATTTTTCTATTTCATCTTTTGCTTGCCATAATAAATCTTTTGAAGTTACGAATACAACAGTAGGAAAAAGAGAAAGTTTAGAAATTATATTAGCAAAAGTAGGAGTTTTTCCACTACCTGTAGCCATTTGAATAATTCCTCTAGTGCTTTTTAAAGCCTTATCAACAACTTCTATTTGATAATCTCTCGCCTCGTAAGCAGGAGTCAAAGAAAGACTATTATTCCCCTTTATAAAATCTGCTCTAATATCTTGTAATTCATAAGGAATATTATTCTGTTTAAAAAATTGAATAGCTCTATTTAATAACCCAGTCGGAAAGTGAGTTCCTTGTTTGGGAGTATAACATTTGCAAAACTTTTTATTATAACAGACACTGGAAATCCAACCATCCCATTCAGAATTATCGAAATTAGTTCCTCTACCTTCCAAGATGGCTTTTTCTTTCTTCTTTGCGACACTTTGTATCATCCATGTACTGCCATCGGGGAGATAGCCAAGATGTTTTTTAAACTTCTTATAAGTATCACCACGGAAACCGCCATTGATATACGTAGAATTGTGATCGTATAATAATTTTATTGTAGGAATGTTCTTCATAATATTAATCAAACAGGACAGTGAGGTATTTCGTGCTCTATATCGACAACAGGCACTTTAATACCTTCTTGATAGATATTTTTATAAGTAACTCCTTCCTGTTGTTTCTTACTTTTCCATTTCTTTTTTATAGCATCTTTAGACTCCCCTTTATCTTTAAAAAGAATATCTGGTTGATTATCCGGACGATCTCTAGGCATAAAATTCGGCATAGTATTATAGTCAGAATAATTATAAGATATTTTTTTAACTGCTTGAGTCTTTTTTATTTTCATTATTTCCTTCTTCTAAGGATATGGCTAAGCGATTTAGCAAATCTTTTATTCCTAAAAACCTTTCATATGCTACTATCGTTTTCCCATCTTTTAACATGTTAATTGCACTCTCTAATTTACACCTAATATGTCTAACTTGTTCTGGCGTATCTGTCATTCTTAATCTCCTTTACCAAATTCTTTGAGACGATAATAGCTCCTGTAATGTCTTGCTATGATCAGGCTGATACCCTACTGTCTGATCTGTTTTTAATCTTAATAAAACATTAAATGGAATACCATCTTTGTTGCCTCTTTTTTCCCTTTCTTTTTTAATTTTTTCTACTTTTTCCCATAATTCCTGAATTTCAGGTTCTAATTCAAAATGAGTAGACCAATCTGAACCTCTTACATTTTCTAATTGTTGTTCTATTAATCCCAAATACCACCAACTAGTGCTATGTTCTGCTCCTCCAGCCTGAGCCTCTTTTACATTTAAATTCTCTTCTTCGTCATCTAAATACTTAATATTAAGAATGCTAGTTAATACACAAAAGAATTCATCAACTTTATCTTTAGAAGATAAAGAAATTAATAATATACCTTCTAATTTATCTCTCAAATCAGAGCTTAATATATTATTAATAACAGTATAAGGGCATAAATTATGAGCCTTAATTGCTTCGATTAACATAAAAACATTTTTTTCAATAGAACTAATAGGTTCATTTATGAATATAAACTCATAGTTTTCACTTTTCAACTCATTTTCTTCATAAAACTTAGAAACATCAATATAAGGAGTATTCCCCGTTACTACATTAATATTTTTTAAAGAAACATCATAAATAGGGCAAATTATATCCTTCATAATTATCCAGATTAAAGGTCTTTGATATAATTTTTGTAAACTCAACTCATAATCATTTTCGTATAAGCCAAAAGGATCTTCTATCAATCCTCTTAAAAAAGTGGACAAAGTTATAGAAAAATTATCATAACTTTCTTTATCATCAAATAACTGAACTTTTAAAATCTTATCAGCATTTTTAACGTAATTAATAATTATTTTATAAATAGTATGAGGAAGATTCTTTGTTTCTCCTACATAAAGATCTCCATTAAGAAAACTTTCAGAAATATTCTCTGGTTCAATCTTTATAGGTAAATCAATAAATTTAACATTATGAGCAGAGCATATTAGCTTCAATAAATGTTCTGCTATTTTAAAATCAGATATATTACCGTTCATTATTTTCCTTTTTTAATATTATATTCATCTACCTGTTCCTGAGACATCCCTAATAGTAATAAAAATTCTTCGTGACTTTCTATCTTATTAAGTTCTTTCCTAGCCTCTTTAATGTCTTTTAAAGTTATTTTACTTTTTTTAACAACCTTTTCCCTTTTTTCCGTCTCTTTAGGAATTAAATTACGCCCCCCCTGTTCATCAGATACTTCTTTATCTTTCAAATCATAGAATTCATTTATAATTGCATCGTATTCTGATTGATCCATATCTTCTATAGATAAATCCTCTTTTTTAATCTTTTTCTCAATATAATCGGCTATCTCCCCTTCTATATCAGCCATGATATCTTGAGCTAAATGAGCCAATGTCATTTCTACGAACTCTAAATCTGTTTGTTTCTTGCAACTTATACAAAAATATTCTATAAATAAAACTTGTTTATTTACGTCTCTTACACTATGTCTAATGCCAAGAGACATTATATTCTTGGCGTTAAAAAGTTTATCACAGTGGGGGCATTTAAACCCCTCTTTTGTCATCATAACGATAACCCATTTTGGTATATTTTGCATTATTATATCCTCTTTTGTATACTTGTATATTCTTTTAAATACTTAAAATCTCCTTTATTTAGGAAATTTATTTATAAAATCTCTCCAAACAATCATATGAGCCCTTATCATTTCTTTTTTCTTAGAATTGGTAATAGATTTACCATGGACTCTATATTTTATTAAAAAATCTAATATATTACAAATCTTTTTTCCATTCAATATAGCCTTTAGCCATAAATCATAATCAGGGACTGTATATATATCTTTTCGTAATGTATACCCTCCCATCTCTATGAAATCTTTTTTTCTAAACATAGTAGAAGGGTCAATAATTGGATTTAAGGTATATTTATCCTTAGATGTAATGATATCTACAATTTCCTCAGTTGAGTATGGAGGGTACTCTCTCCTTCCTATTTCAACCCCTTTATCATTAATGTCAATAGAATGACTTCCTACACAAAAAACATCCTTATGATTCTCTAAGAAACTAACTTCTCTTTCTAATCTAGTATTTAAACTTATGTCATCAGCATCTTGGATCGCTATATACTCTCCATGAGATTCATAAATGGCTTGATTTCTTCTAAATGGCAATCTCTTATTGCAAGAACTTCTTAGTATTTTTATATTTCTAGTATCTTTTCCCTGAAACTTAAGAATTCTTTTATACCTCTTAAGTAGATGAAAAGTATCATCGGTAGATCCATCATCTATCAAAATAAATTCATAATCTTGAAAAGTCTGATCATAAATTGACGTTAATGAATCCCAAAGAAATTGAGATCCATTATAGACTGGCATTACTACGCTAACCAAAGGTTTTTTCATTAGAAAACATCCTATAATATGAGTTTATTACATTATTATCATTATATTCTTTCTCTACGCACTCTCTACCTTCTTGTTTTAATTTTTTATTCAACTTATTATCCTCTAATACATTTTGAATAGCTTCTCCAAATTTTTTAAAGCTATTTGCATCATACCTCATATTTCCCTTCCTATCTAATCCTCTATGAGGGATTATAAGACCCCCCTTTAGGTCGGGAGTATTACCAACAGGTAAGGACACCCAAGGAGTATTGGATGCCATAGATTCCAGAATAACTAAAGGAGATACTTCCTTTTGAGATGGAAAAGAAAAAACATCGGCACAATTAAAAGCAGAAACTACATCTTTCCTACTTATGTCCTCTAAAAACAAACTATTAATATTATTTCTTTTAAAATCATCTTTGCATGTTTTTAAAAGAACTTTAGACTGCATATAATTAACTTTACTAGAAATCATAACAGCAGTAAAATCTGATGATATTTCCTTATATATTCTACTTAAATATTCTTGGCCCTTCCCCTGAAAATAATTAGAAACACATAGTATAATATATTTAGAATCTATATTATATTTTTCCCTAAAATTAATATTATTACTATCAAATTCTGATAAATCTACAAAATTAGGAATAACCTCTGATGGAATATTATATTTTCTACATTGTTTATAATCTAAATAGCCTTTAGAATGGACAATAATAGAAAGTTTACTATGATTCCTTCTGAACAAATCTAAACATTGCTTATCAGAAAGACTTTGACCACGCATTTTATTCATTCCTACGAGAGCTATACTCACCTTAGATTTAATAGATGGTAGATTTTTTAGTATTAAAGGAAGATGTTTAAAGTAGTCGCTATAGATAAAGACATGATCATGCTCATTTATAATCTTTAAAAAATTAGACGACCATGGAATGATTTTAACTCCATTATGCATAGTAGGGGTTTCGCAAGACATAGAACAGATAGTTACTTCCATGCCAAAATCAAGAACCATAGACTCTGCTATCTGCATAGTAATTTGTTCTGACCCCCCGATATGATCGGGTAGTGAATGATTGCAATATATTAATAATCTCATAAATATATCTTATATCCTATATTCCCACTAAACAATACTATTCCTTCTGCATTATATAAGGAATTTTCTTATTTCTCCATTTATTTTTAAAATAACGATAACTTCTTTTAAAATTTATTCTTTTTGTATTGGTGTCTAAATTAGCGGAGTTAGACATGTGAGTTATCTTATTATTTATATTCCATCCAATTTTATATCCATTTTCCACTAATTTAAAACAAAAATGAGGATCTTCAAAATAAGAAGGATTATAATTAGGATCAAATAATCCTATTTTTTCTATAATTTCTGATTTTATTAACATCCCTCCACACCCAACATAAGAAAATGGCTCTTCTATCTTCGTATTGTGATGGAAGGGCATAAATTTAGAATTGATTTGCCAAGCTTCTACTCCGATAACATCATAACCTTCCGCCATGAACCCTGTGTGTTGCTTTAACCATCCTTTACCTACATATTGGTCATTATCTATTAAAAGAATGTATTTAGCCTTAGAATGTAAATTAGAAGCTATTTCCCATCCATAGTTTCTACCATTAACACATCCCATATTATCTTCATTTAATACTAATGTTATATTATCTTTATCTTTAATAAATTCTTTTAAGAAACCACTAGTCCCATCTTTAGATCCATTATCTATTAAGACTAAACCGAAATCTATTAAAGTATTATTATATAACTTTTTAAGAAATTTCTTAGTTACTTCCAATTCATTCCAAGTTAAAACTATAATTTCTATTTCTGGATTATTTTTTCTTTTTTTATAAATCATGTTATAGTTATTATATTACTTTCGACTGAAATTCCGTTATCTAACCCATCAGAAGGGGTTACTACAGCTTTCCACTTATCTCCTTGTTTAGTTAAATTATTAGCCCTTAATATAGAGCTAGAAGTTGCTATAGTTGTATCAATTTTACTAATATCTTCTAACTTAATAAATTGATTAGCACTAGTATCGAATTTAAACCATTCTACTCCTGTTTGATCTGATTGAGTCAAGTCTCCTAAAGCGGTTATTTCAAAATCAAAAAATTGCCAAGTCACTATCAAATCTTCATTGGCTACTGGATTTATATTCCCTATTTCAACATTAGATGCTTCTGGTAACGCATTCTTAACAATCACAGATTCGCTAGTTACTATATCCCCTTCTTTACTATCTGTTCTAGGTTTTATTTGAGCAAAAATCTCTCTACCAATTGTTAATGCTAATACATTATCCCCATTTACTTCGCCAGGAATTATTATCTCTGAAGGAACTTTTGTCTCAGGATCTATATCGCCTATAAACCCTCTTTTGAATTCTATTGTATTTGCATTTGCGTCTACCACATACCAAATTATCTCTGAAATATCTTTATCTGAATCTGAGACTATGTTATATTTAACAATAGCATTCTTGTCTGAAGATAATCTGTCATCTGAAAAATCACTTAACGGATCTGTTTGAACTCCATCATTTGTCTGAGCCCAAATCTTCAAATCGGATATAGAAGGAGCTCCTTCTATTACAACGATAGTTTCCGATGTTTTTGTATCTCCAAATAATTCTCCATCACTAACCTTTACTGTAAAGTAAACTCTATCGTTTACTTTCAATATTGACTCTTCTCTTTTTCTAGCCTCTGTTTCTACATCATCAACGTCATTCGGATCAAAAGTAAAAACATTAGAATAAATAGGATCGGTTAAATCACTCAAATCATTCCATTTTCTAAGACCATCTAAATAAGGGATATTAATATCATTTATATACCATTTTAAAACGGTTTTATCAAGGTCTTCTTCGTCAAAATTAATATCAAAATAAGTATAATCTGCTGTTATAGTGTCGTATATAGTAAGGCTTAATGGTAGAACCTCTAAATTACTAGCTTCGGGAGGAATCTTCTCGATAGGAGGCAAAAGATCTACATTAGTATTGTACATGTATCCTAAACCTAATAATTCTAAATTATTAATTTCAGACTTGCTTGTTAATTCCATCCCAACTTTTAATATATTTTGATTTAAAACTCCAATTGTTAATTTAGACTCTTCTTGAGATGAATTAAAAACAATTAATCCTTTTCTAGGGAATATTTTATAAGTACTAGAACTAATTACACTTCCATCTTGATCAAAAATAATAACAGTTGCTTGGGGATCCCATCTTCCATACGTAGTTTCATAAGTAAAATTATCAATTTTAACAAGTTCTTCTTGAGGAAAATCTTCTACATTTTCAGAAAATCTAATAGGAATTATAGTTTTTCCATTTTGATCAACAGAAGGATGAGAAGGAGTGTTATAATCTATAAAATTATTAGAATCAGAAGTAGCAACTCCTACTTTTATTTGATCGTACTTTATTCCATCTCCATTATTAGAATTTACACTTAGAGCAACATTTTGAGGAGACGAAGGAGTTGTCTCAAGATTTAAATATAAATAAGATACTTTAGCTCTATTGAATCTAATTTTAATTTCAGTTAAAGAAGGAGACGATGCTTTTGGTTGATAAGGATCTTCCGTTGCAACGAATCCAGTTATTAATATAATCTTAAATCTAATAAATCTGACATTTAAATTATTAAAAACTATTTCGGTATCGGGATTATAAGAATCTTTTATATCTGTAAATACGAACCCATCTTCGCTTACGGATATAGACCATGACGCACTAGCATCTTCGGGGATATCAAAAAAAGATGTTATATTATTAACGTCAACAACTTCTTCTAAATCAGCGGTAAATTCAAAAGTTCCGTATCCTAAAGACCCTACCGCTTCTCCACTAAATAAAGTAGTTATTTCTTCTACGAATTCTTCCGAAAGAATGGTAACGCTTTGTCCTCCTGTTAAGGCACTCAGTTCAATAAGGTCTCTAACGTCCGTTGTGTTAGCTTTCGCAGATAACGTAATTGGACTAATAACAGACATATTTCCTATTAGAACAGGGACTTCCCTATCCCCATCTATACTATTTACTTCTTCTATGGCGTAGTCTAGAGAAGATATAGAAAGATTAGATTCATTATCTGTAAATAAATACATCAACTTTCTTACGTTATTAAAATCTGTATCTGATAAAATATTCGAAGCTGCGACAACTGCGTCAAAAATAGCCGAAGATCCGAAAGGAATACTATTCGATAAATTCCTAATTACCCTTAGGGCATCTTCCGTAGTCGAGTCATTAGAACTTAAAATTCTATCTATAGAAGGAATCCAATTAATATCGCTGAAATAAGGTATTGTTATGTTTTCCCCTTGTTGATATACATCAGCAACGAATCGGCTAGATTTATCTTCCTCTTCTTCTATCTCCAATCTAGGAGCAACGGTTTCCCCGAAGTAAGTATTGTCGTCTATTGTAACTTGAACCTCTATATCATAAGGTTGTCTTTCAATTCCATCTTCTATAAGAATTTTAGTAACATTTTCTGTATCTGCATCAACATCTTCTCCTTCTTCGATACTCTCTTCGTCTGTCGAACTTCTTTCAGAAATAGTTTTTGTGTCTTCTAGTATATCCTCTGACCTAGGCAAAAGAGTTATTGTAGATATTCCATTTTTAACAGTTATATCTCTTCTAGTGAACAAAACGGGAAATACGATAGTTCTATCTTCTAGTCTATCTGCCGATTCTTCCTGAGAAGATGTAGTTTGATCATTGTTCTGTTCGTCTGAACCTCCCTTAAATTTCAAGAATCCCCTAACAATAATATTAACATCTTTATCTGGAATGTTCCCTGCGTCATCTACTAATTTAACCAAAATAGTAGCTGATTGTCTTCCGTCTAATCTTATTTTTTTAGAAGCCATATATTTCCCTTTTATAAAACAAGATCTAATTCGATCTTTAAAAAACCATTATCTCTTCCGCTAACGTAACCACCTACAATAAAAATATGAGGTATATTATTATAAAAGATACCATCGTTATATTCTCTATCCATAGAAGGGTTATCGTCATCTATCGTTCCCATAGAAGCTCCAACAGAAGTCTTAGCAAATAACATATTAGAAACCTGCTCATGTTCATAAGGAGTATCGTTTGAAGAAATTTTTTCTACAATCTTTAAATTGTTACTATTTTCGTTAGACCCTCCTAGTATATAATGATCTGTTGTTTTAGAAGGATTAAAATCATCAGTAACAGAAGCGGAGAACCCTCTTAAGGTAGGAAATTTCGAAAAATCCCCTTCGTTATTTCTTAAAATCCCTGTTAGAACATTATATGCATAAGACTCTTGGGCTAAATCAAAGGTGTTACTAGAGTTATCAACAACTCCTCCAAATACGATTATTTCATTATCTTTAACAAAAGAATTAAACGACATTCTAGAGTAAAGTACTAATTCTTCGTCTTCGAACGCATCACTAAAGAACCATGTATTGCTATCTATATTGTAATATAGAATTCTATCATTTAAATCTTCTATCTCCTCGTTACTCCCAAGGGCTGTAGATCCAGATATAACATAAATTCTATTTTCTCCACCTACGTTTATATATTTAGCACTTCCAAAACAAACGCCATAACTTTTTTCATCAAGGCCGTCTCCTACTAAAGGCATATTTGATAAGATGCTCCATGTATCACTTATAGCATCGTATACCTCGACATCATTACTTACTACCCTTCCTATCTGGGCATCATCCTTTATTCCTCCTATAACATATATTTTATCGTCAATAGAAACTGACATTCCCGCAAACCTAGGGGTAGGCATAACTTTTTTATTTTCCCATACATCCATCAATAAGTTATATTTTTCATTTGTATTTGAAACTATATTTTTATTAACTCCCCCTATTGCGAATAAACTATTATTGGAAAATTCAAAGAATAAATTACCTCTAGGTTCTTGCATACTAGAAACCTGAAACCATTCGTCTGTCTCAGTATTGTAGACCTCCATGCTTCCTGTAAAAACACTATCGCCCTCTGGTTCGTCCTCTTGGTCAAAAGGTTTTTGTTCAACATCTTCTTCTTCTTGTCCTAATATCTCAATTTTGATATCATATGTAGAATTTCTTTCTATTTCTCCTAGCTTATCATAGGTGCATATTATTTTTACTTCTTCATTGAAACTTTTTTCCGGAAACTGAGAAGGCAGTATTGTTGCGTTTATAATACTATACCCAGTCTCTGAGTCTATCTCTGCGAAAACGGTATTTCTATCAGCTTTTAGTCTAGCCCTTCCGTCTGCATTACCTATAACAATTGACACAGGAGTTCCCTCTGGAACATTTTTCCCTGCGAACATGATTCTTGCTTTAAAATTAATAGTAGAAGAATATTGAACTGCATATTTACCCGTTAAATCACCGAATATTCCAAAAGTTTCTCCATCAACCATTTGGTCAATTAAAAATAATTGTAGAGGTTCGTGAGGGGCTAATATCGTAGGGGGGACTCCTTCGTCCTCATCTCCTCCTCCTAATATAGCAATAGAACTATTATTGATAAATTTAACCGTTGAGCCACTCACAACTATATCTTCAGGTATTTTAAATTCATTTTTAATACTTAAGCACTCACAGGGATTAAAGAACTCATCTGGCATTCTAGCTTCAAATGCTAGTCCTGTTTGCAATACAGTCCTAATAGGACTAATAACATTAGATCTTATAAAAACTTCTGTAGTATCTGAGATAAAATCGTCTACTAAAGAAACTTCCGCTGTTCTATTAGAAATAAAATAATCAATTCCTTCTATCCCATTTAGTTCTAATTCCCATTCTTCGGTATAAGGATTAAAGAATTCGTCTACGCTACCCCATATAAAATCAATATCTCCGCCTGCTGATAAATTGATTTTTTGACCAGAATCCAATTCTAATAAATCTTCAGAGAATTGAGAAGCACAATTTCTAAAACATTTAGAAACTTTTGTAGTGGAGCTATTAGGATCTCTACTTATTATTAATTTTAAATAATCTATTCCATCTGTCCAAAAATGATTTTGTTTAACACTTCCTATCTTTCCACTCAAAGTCTCAGAAAATTCCATTAAAAATTTATTGCCAAAAGCAAATGGTTCATTGGGGTCTTCGCTATTAATTTCAACAAATTGTCTAGCTGTTTCTTCTAGATTATTATATGTAACCGTTGCATTTATTTCGTATTGTTCAAAAGGATCTGTTATCTCTTCAGCCGGACCGAAATATACACTCCTTGCTGTCCCGTTTCTTACCAAAGAATAAATACCGTTAGTCGCCAATGATATAGGAACGTCATCTATAGAATAAAAAGGTCTATCCTTTGCTCCTTCCAACTTAATCATATTCCATTTTACTAATGTATCATTAGGCAATAGAGTGTTGAAATTCTCATCGTCAGGATGATCTGGATCTATTAAGTACGATGTTGATACTTGTTCCTCTATATTTCTTCCGTCTCCTAATGGAGCATTAGCTACTATATCAATATTTAAAACACCTTTAAATACTACATATAAATCTTTGATAGAAGTAAATCCTCCAAAGCCTCCTCTTACAAATAGTTTAGAAGCCTGAGGGGTAGCAGGAGCGAAGATGGGGATATCAACAAAAGAAATTTCTTTTCTTTCAATAACTAATCCATCTTCATTTACTGTTTCTTGTATTTTATTCTGAATAGGAAGACTATTAGATGGAGGAGTAACAGTAGAGCTTACTCTTATTTTTTCTCCTATGTATTCTGATTCCGGATCGTCTGCCCCCGTACATAATTCATTCTCTGCATCCCAAATAGAGATATCGATATTTGTAGATCTAAAAACTGCATCTCCTTTATATGATAATATAGCCCTAGCAACAAAAGGATTCGAAGCTCCTACATAAGCCCCATCATAAAAAACATCCCTAGAGACTAGTCTGTCTGGTTGTTTCGATATATTAGAAAATACGCTCGATAGCAACTCTCCCTTTTTATCTACTTTTATAAAATAACATCTTTGTTTTACTGTATCGCTATTTAAATTAAATAATTCTATTTCCCAAGGATTAGTTAACGTTGCTGTAATAGGTTTAGAAAAATATTCAAATACATTTTCACCATCATCGCTAGGAATAACAGATTTAACCCTGACCGAAAATGAAGCTGATTCGATTAATCTTAATAGGTTAGGGTCTTTAGTTATATCTAATACTCCCCTAACTACCCCAGTATCTTCATCTTGGGTGATAGTAAAACTATACAATTCGGAATCTTCAATATCATCAATAGAAGTAGCTTGGTTTTTAAAAACATTGTCTGCCTGGTTAGACCTAATAATAACAGGAGTTATATCTAAAGTTACTATTGTTTCTTCTGAAATCGGTTGACCAAACGTGTCGGTTATAGCTGCATAAAAATAAACGCTTTGATCTAAATATCCATCTAAATTATCTTTAAATTCAACGGGTTTTTCCCAAGATAAACTTATAGATTCATTGTCTATTAAGTTATAATGCAAATCAGAAACTTCTGCTAGGGGTATTCCTGCCTCATCGGCATTTAAAAGAGGAATTTCGCTAGTATTACCTATGTTAACTCCGTTAATAGTCTGAGTGGGTCTTCCATATTTATCCGTATAGACTATACTATAAAATGATCTAATATCGTTATCTATTTCTCTACTAACAAAACTTGTATCCGTTGGAAGGCCGACAAAGACCAATTCCCCATTAGAGTTACCATCTTCAGAAACAACAGGGTAAGCATCGTTAGCACGATATATCTTTATCCTAGAATTTCTAGAATCATTTATATTTTGCCATGTTAAATATATTTTTTTATTTCCAGTCTGAGCATCAAAAGCAATAGGGGCGAAGAAAGGAAATTCGACATCACTAATAAGTTCAAAATTACTTGCTTTAGGGATCTCTATTTCAATAATAATAGAATCATCTATATAACTATAATTGCCTAAGGTATTTTGTGTAAATATTCTATAATAGTATTTGTCGCCCAATGAAAAATTATCAACATCTGTTGTATAATAAAAACCAGAATTAATATTTGTTTTCAATTCTATGATCTGACTTTTTTCATCCCCATCCCATGTAGGAGATTCAAACTCTCTACGAATAATTTTAACATTTCCTCCCGAAAAATTAAAATCTTCTGGAATAGAATATTTAAAAAGAACTAAACGATCTCCGTTATCTCCCTTACTCCCTCTGATTTCTCCTGTATTTTCTCCAGTGATAGGATCTGTAATGCTGAATATTTGAGAATTTATATAGTCGCTATCCCTAATAGTATTGTGAATACTTGCTTCAGAAATTCTTCCAAAGAAATATTTATCCCCCGTATCATAATACCCTATAGAAAAGACAGGATTAGAAATATTTCCGAAAGAACCTGCGATAGTAGAACTTTCTACTTGTTTATTTACATAAAAAACGACATCCCCTGACGAAGAATCATAAGTAATCGCAACAAAATTCCATTCACCTTCATTAAGCTTTAAAGAGCTATTAACAGATGAAAATCCATTATAAAACCCTATAGTATCTGTTTCTTTTGTTAAGGCATAATTAGCAGTAGAGGTTCCGGAAGCAAATCTAGAAATTATACCTGAAGTCGTTGTTAAATCAAACGGATATATCCATGCCATTATTGTAATAGATCCATTTAGAATCTCTAATTTTTTATCACTATCATCTATACTGGCATTCGTATCGATACCATTGAATCTAACTGCTGATTCCCCTGAAGCACTCTGATCTTCTTCGTACCATAAAGGAGTTTTAGTAAAATCTAAATCTATTTTAGAATCAGAAAAATCATATAAATAATTTTCCTCTCCTTCGTCTATGTGCCAAAGACCAATAGTATTCTCGTCCCTCAGAGATCCCGACCCTATTAATATTTGATCAGAAATCAAAGAAATTCCTCTTGGAACAATTTGTTCTCTAGGGACTGTCTTTATATTAGTACCATTACTAAAAACGGAATCTTCGCTAAACGTATAAACTGTATAAAAATATTCTGTATCTTCTATTAAGTCTGTATCGAAAGAGCTTGTCATTAAACCTTCTGTGATTATATCCCCATCAAGAGGATGGTTTGGGTAGGATCCTAATTTCCTAACAACCCTAACACCAGCGAAGTTATACTCATCGTCTCCAAAAACAGCATCGTTCAAAGAGCTAACACTAGGAATGCTACCCCCTATGTCCTCGGCAACTCCATAAAAAGATATTTTTACTGGCTTGCCTCCGAATTCTATTATATTATAATTTATTTCCCCTGGATATCTAGAATCTACATTCTCTACTAATTCTCTTGAGATATCGTGTCGAACGCCTTCGTTATCATTCCAAGTCATGCTACCACTTTGATCTATAATCAATGTAATAATTCTTTCATCCAACTTAAGTTCAACATCCTCTCCCCCGAAAGAATCTGAAACTATTTCCGTTCTAAATAAATCAATATCAAGTTGATTAGAAAAGACATTAATATCCAATAGTTGCTCTTCTATCGGCTCTATCACTATCTTTTCATTCTGCTCATCAAGTCTATCTAAATCACTATCAACAGAAAATGAATGAGACTTCCCGAAATTCAACTGCCATTCTCCTTCTATAAAAGGAGTGTTGCTTTCAAATAAGCCTTCTAAGGCTTTGTAGTAATCGAATAAATTAAAATTATTATTTTCCATAATTATCTCTATTTTTAAGTTTTAATAGCTGAAGGGGACGCTTGATATTCATTATTATCTATCAACTCCCAAACAATAAAATTATTAGAATCTGATCCACTTGATGATAATACCAAGGCGGCATTTTCGCTATAATCAACATCTGAATCCCAAGATTTGATATTAAAATTATACCAATCGGTATAAAGGACTTCATCTAAACTATTTTTAAAATCATATATAGGAAATTCATCCAATATATCAAAGTTATTATTAACTTTATAAACCTGCATATGAATAGTTATATATGGAGATTTAGTATCCGAAATAGCTTCACTCCCAAGGTCGTAACCTGGAATAGCTATTCTATCTAAAGTCGTGTTTTCACTTCTTATTCTAATCCCTAATGTATGTTTGGATGTATCGGGAAAAACTATATTAGAAGTTACAGTAACCCAGTCCATAGGGTCTCCTGACACGAAATTTTCCTCTATTATATCGATAACTACTCCATCTAATAATATATCAACCTTGAATTCCCTTGAGCCTCCTGCACTTGGATTTCCTACACTTGGATTTCCTTCTAAAGCCTGCCCTCTAAGTATTAAAAAATATTCCTTCGCTTCAGAGGCTGTTACTGGATACTCTAAAATAGGTGCGTTTTGATAGTCAATATTATATAGCGTTGATATTGATCCAATCTCTTGAAAAGACATATATCCATTTCCGGTATACCCATCTACGGCATCATTTATTGTTAATAAATTACCTTCAAAAGTGAATTCTTCTGTCACATCGGAAGAGAGATCTTCTGTCCCCTCAGTGTTATTCCAAAGGAAATCTCTCTCGTCAGAAGTTAATATTTTATCAAATATACAGAAATTATCTAAAGAACCCTCAAAGTAAGCAAACGCAATAGGTATACTTTCTAAAACTTCGGCACCTATAAAAAATGAGTTAACATAAACAGTATCTTTTGAACTAATATCCATAGTAGTCCCCCCGTCATCATTATCTATGTAAACTGTAGCGAGCCCCGCCTTGTCAGCAGTTAGAATTACTAAATGCCAGTTACCGTCATTTACATTTGTTGTATTCTTTACGAGAACTCCTGATGAACTTTCGAAGAAAGAACATTCTATATCGCCACTCAGAAGAGATATACGAAGTCCATTATTGGATAAAGGCGAGTATCTAGCATCTAATATTACCGCTTCTGTGGCAGTCGTTTTTATCCAAAAAGCAATAGACAACTCTGCACTTAATCCAGATATTTCTGTGGGATTAGGTATCTCTGTATAGTTAGTAGAGCCATCGTAATCAATTGCTGTATTTATTTTTCCAGGATCAACGGAAGTTAAAGTTCCATTATGAGTTCCATTGTAGTTACCCGTAGAGTCTATAATAGTAGAACCAGAAGTATCATTCATTTTGTATTGAGCAACACTATTAGGAATTAAATCGATATCTTCTTCCTTAAGACTCCCTATAAAAGAATCTCCTCCACTAATATTTAAAAAATTAGTAGCATCTATTACTACTGTATCCGAAAGGTAGAAAGAATCTCTATCGTTTTCTCCGCTTCTTTTCAAGAAGACAGATGCTTTTGTGGGATTAAATTCCCCTTGAACATTAAATATTTGTGCTAATCTTAATTTATTATTCATTTTATAAAGGGGCTCCTGTTGTTACTTTAATAGGTATAGTTAATTGAGGTATCTTTAATAGATCGTATCCAAATAACCATTCATCGCTATTGATCATTTCTATACTATGTATCGTCTCTAATGAAGTATCTTCTTTGAGAATAAATATATCTCCTTCTAGAGTATAATAATCTCCTTCATTTAATCCAATTATTAAAATATCATTATTTTCTCCTAAACTATTTATTACCAATTCGGAAGAAACAATATTATCATTAGCTAAATCGACTAAAGATAAAGAAGAATTTATCCCATAAAAACTTCCGCTATCAGTGTATAGCCCTTCCTTAGTAGCTATATAAATACTATTTTTATGTTTAATTAAGTCACTAATTTTAGCCAAGTCCTGATGATCTATTTTATTAAAATTAGCTCCATCGCCTGTAATATAGACATTATTATCTATTACAGCAAAAACTAAATCAGGATTTATCATTAATTCTACAGGGGTAGATGAATCTATAGCCTTTTCCCATTTATTCTGAAAGAATGATTTAAAATAAATCCCATCATCTGCCCCGACTAAAACAATATTATTCAAAATAGTCAGAGTATTTAGATCATTAGGTAATCCAGTTCTTTCTAATATTTCCCAAGTATTCCCAAAATCTTCACTAAAATATATATCAGAATTTGTTAGCACATATAAAATACTTTTATCTAAAATAATTTTCTTAATAAAAGGATTCTCTAACTCTAATATCTGGACTTCTTGCATCTCTAAATCATTAATTCCTATAGATAATAATCCTCCATTTCCTCCTACAAATACTTTATCAACATCGGAAACGAAAAGAGTCGTAGATGGATATGGCAAAGTGAAAATATATTCATCTTTGTTTACTTGATTTTGGTAATCAATCGTAGAATTTAAATTATCATAAAAAGTTTTATCTCTAGGTATAATATATTTAGTTTGAATATTTGTGACAAAATCCTCTATTTCATCTGGAAATTTTTTCTCTATGTAGATACCAAGTTTTACTAAATTGGAATGATAAACCTGAGATAAAGAAGAAGGTAGTCCTGAATTAGATAATTCAAAAGAATCTTCTAGTTCTTTATGAGTTAATTCTCCAATATTATTAAATCCAACACCGACAATATCAGTATTTAAATTATCATATTTATCAAATATTTCTTCGAAATAAAATATACCATTTGTTATATCTACATTAATAGGATTATCTAATTCTTCAAATATAACATCGCCACTATCACCAATTTTTCCAGTATTTTCTTCTAAATCAACTTCTAAAATAGGAAGAACAAAAGGTTGACCGTCTACAAAACGAATTTCAGGATATAACTGAGAAGAGAATTCTTCTGTGCTATTTAGAATATTAGCAATTGAAGTATTAACCTGGTCATCAGAAGCGTCCAATGATAAATTTAAAAAATCATCAATCAATTGTTGAGTTTTAGTTTCTAATAAATTAGCGGTAGCAAAATTAGCATTAATATCATTATATTCAGGAAATACAAAATTAACAAAAGGTGTCTTGTCTATTACAATTGTAGAAGTTTCTCCTATTTGATCTATGTTCTTTCTAACTATAACTTTAGAAATTGATTTTTGCTTAGCCCACCCATTATTAGTCGCTCTATATTCATTATATTTATTAGCTACATCGACAGTTGAATCAAAAGGTAATTTTTCGTCAAAACTTACATTATTAAAATTATCATCAGAATTATTATAATAAAAACCTAATTTTTGAACTTCTTCATTTAAAAAAATAGTAGGAACAATACTGTTTAATTCTTCAAACTGGATCCACAATTCTTCTCCGTCATAAATAAAAGCTCTTCTATCCATTCCTAAAAACAGCAAATTATTAACAACAGAAATAGAGGTAACTGGGACTGTATTATTATTTATATTTAATGGAGGGAAGACATTGGTAATGGAAATATTAGTATCATTAAAAATGTCTTCAAAAGGTCTAGTAGAGACAATACCATTATCCGTATTTACATATAAGATATCTTCAAAAATACCCATATCTCTTGATATCTCTGCATCTAAATCTGCTATGTTTTCAAAATCTTCTCCTATTTTTTTTCTCCATATTTCATTATTTGTTAGAGCAAATATATAGGTATTCTCTTGCAAAAATTTATATACAGCCTTTTGCTCTCCAAACTCAGAAGTAAAGTTCCAACTCCCCCCTTCATTCAAGGATTCTAAGACTCCTAATTCATTACTAACTAATATTCTACCTTCGTCTTCGTCATACAGCATTGCATAAGCCTCTGTGCTTCTAGGTCCAAATATAATCAATTGTTCCCATTCGAAGAATATTAATGCATTTTCTTGTTTAAGTTTATAAACCCCCAAATCTGTGCTAATATATAAATTACCAGAAGGATCTTCTATTATATCTCTAATTACTTTTACTTGTTCCGTTCCCTTCATCAATACCCATGAAGAAAATCCATCCCCCCTTTTGTAATAAACCCCTTGGCTACTTAATGCGAAATATTGTTGCAAACTACTAGAATAAAATATTTTAAAAACAGGAGTTGATGTAGACAACTTTTTGTCCCATTTTAATCCATTATCCTGACTATACAAAATACCGTTACTAGTTGCCGCTAATAATTCGATACTAGTCCCAACGACACTAGTAATATCATAGAAAGTAGTGGCTGTCCCCATCTTATTTTTATCTGGATCTTTATTGTCTTCTAAGAAAGTATAAATAAAATTATCAAGACTAGTCATCGGGACAGAGACAGGTACTAACGTCTCATTCATTCTTCCTTCATGTCTCAATCCTTTTAATTGTCTAGTATCTAATTCCCCACTAATAACCTGATTAGCATCTAGACTCTCAAGTCTACTATAGGGTAAACTTTCTTTAGTTTCTGATATCCCAAACATCTGTAAGGAGATAGACGGAGGGGCCAAATAAGGAGACATAACTCCTTCTAATTCAGAATACAATGAACTTTCAAAAACGACAGACCCCGTAGACCCATTAACATCGTATAAGAATGGAGGAGACCCGTCATTGGCTTGTCTTAGAGAAACTGAATCAACTACCCCATTAGAGTCTTTGTAATACTCCTCATTTACTTGACCATCAACAGAAACAACATATTGACTAGCTCCTTCTATATCAAAAGTAGTATTATATCTTTTAAAATCAGAAGTAGACCAAAGATCTACAATGACATCTGAATCTAAATCAATTCTTCTATCAACTATCTCGAAATTATGAAGATGCTTATCTACTTTTACTTTTGTAGCACTAGTGATAGGGTCTAATAAATCTTTTATTTCGACTACATCATCGATATTTATCTCAATTACCTGATTTCCACCAGATATAGAAGTGGTTATCTCTGCTAAAAATATAGAATCAGATGGTACGGAAGATGACTCGGTTAAGATTATCTCTCCTTCGTTTTTGAATTTTCTAACTAGATAATAATATGTTCCATTGGTAATTAAGACATCGACATCTGTAAATGTTACTTGAGAAGGTGTAGTGGATCCTATCCTTTCGAAAGAATATTTATTATCAAAAGATCTAAATATTTCATATCCATCAAAGAAACCAACAGTAGCGTCCCAATTAAGAATTACATCATGGGCTCCTGATTGAATAATAGATAAATTCTCTGGGGGGATAAAATCTACAGCTTCTTTTGGTGATGCTATTAATAAAGGATAAGATATATAATCATCGTCAATAGGATTTAAAGATTCTTCTCCAAAGACGCTAACAGCAGTTATAAAATATGTATAATTTGTCCCAATAGTAACATCAAAATCTCTATAACTAGATTGAGTAGAAGAAATAGTATCTACTAAAGTAAAATTAGAAGAAGATAAAAAACTACCAAAAATAGCCTTCCAGATCTTATACTGTTTAATCTGATTTATATCCATTAGTTCCCAAGATATTAAAATGCTACCTTCTTCAGAAGAAACATTTTGACTATCCGGTACTCCGGGTCTTTCAGAGACAACATCTTCTATTGTGTTAAACAAAACTGAAGACTCTATACTCTCATTCCCAAATTTATCTACAGCAAGGATATCAAATTCATATCTTATATCTTGTTGAAAATATTCTTTATCAATCAAGTAAGTATTAGCTTTTCCTAAATTTTCATCCTGTAATAGAGTCTGCTCCGCTAAACTTGGATTGTTTAAAAATACAATTTTCAAATTAGCAAAATTATAAGAAAAGAAATTAGAAGTTGTGTTATCCCAAGAGACAAGTATACTATTATCTTCATTTCTAGTCATTATTAAATTAGTGACAGTCAAAGGTTTCCTAAAAGAAGGAGAATCACTTCTGAGGACAATTCCATTACTTGTATCTCCGCTTTCATTAGAAGTTTGAACAATAATAGTGTAAGCTGTGTCTTCTTCTATAGATTCATAAACTATTTCATTTAATTCATTTCTAAAAGGAATAACTTTAACATCTAAATTCCTACTACTTTCTCCTAATACAATAATAGGTTCGGCCTCTTTAGCTCCGTTCTCTATTATGGTAACTACAAATCGATCAGGATTTACAAAATAAGGATCTAATTCAAAATCCCAATTAATATTCATATTTATATTAAAATCATCATTAACGCCTTCTCCGTAGGTGATGGCAATATTACTAACCTCTCCCCCTTGAACATTTTCTTTGGGAACTTTAGTCAACGATATCCCATCTGATAATATTCCATTAATATTAACAGTATTAATCGTAACCCTATAAGGAATATCATTTTGTAAATTATCGATAACTGCATAATTAATGCTAGAATTTACAAAAGATACAATCTCATCTCCATTGTTTTCGTAATTAACGTCCAAAGGAGTCGCTGACACTCTATATCCATCTATTTCTCTGATATTAGTAGAAACAGAAGGGTCCCATAAAAATTGAACCAGACTATCTCCTGCGAATGCTTGGAAAAATATAGGATTTAGTGGCGGAATTAAATCTTGGGCAACAGTGATAAAAATACTATTACTACTATTTGAGTTACCATTGACATCAACTGCACTAATTCTGTAGTAATAAATTGTGTCCTGATCGACTGTATCATCTTGGTATATAACTTCTGTTGTTGTGCCTATAGACACAAAAACAATATCATCATCACTTCTAAAAATTTCATAATAATCGAAATCTACATCATTATTCTTACCCCAACTTAAATCAACTTTATAAGCCTCAGAAGATGAAATATTTACGCCAGAAGGACTAGCGGGAACGGTAGTATCATTGTAGTCTAATTCATCTAAATTAGAAAAGCCGCTAAAACCCCCTAATATATCTTGTTTTCTTTTTATGAATAAATTAGTAGTTTTATTATTCTGAACAGAAAAATCAATAGGACCAAAAGTATTTGTTATAAAGATATCAATTAATCCAGATCCTTTAGATAAAGAAAGTTCTATATTGTCTTCGTCTAAAATAGAGATATCCCATCCGTCTATTCTTCCGCTTCCTATTAAGTCAGAATAGAAAGCCATTTGATTATCGACAATAGTGAATCTATTTTTATCAACAGACGCAGAATAAGTGTCTCCCCAAGTAAAGGCTGTTAAGTTGTAATTAGGAGTAATTAAAGGCATTTTTTTCCTTAAGATATATCAATTATAGGATTGATAATAGAGTTTAAATTAACGTGTTCATTATTATCTAATTCAAACATTAATCCAAAATTCTTAACAATTGGAACATCAGAGTATTCTCCGCAATAAACTAAGCTAGTAATGTCTCTGGCTTGGAAAGTGTAAGAGTTAGAAGCGAAAACAAAATCAGCCCCGTCCCATGCGTCAATGATTAGATAGTAAGTAGTTTGGGTTTCGAAATCCTCTAGATCAGGAGTATATAAAACATTAGCAGAATTACCAGAATTTATAGTGACTCCATCGTCAGGAATCTCAGAATCGTTAGCTACCCATCCCTCTTTGTTATTCCCGCTATATGCTGTTGTAAATATATTTGTCCTCTCGGGATCTTCATAAAATCTTATTCTAAAATGATAATCTTTATTGCTTGCACTATTATTAGTAAAATCAAATTCAACTAAATCAACAAAATTAGCTGTGCAACTAGCAATAAATGTTGTATCATCGGATATTAATGTAGTATTCTCTATCTCTTCATCTTTGTAGAAAGTTTCTATCTTTGAAAAGTAAAATGTATTACATCTTATATTTGCCGAACCAGGGATGCTGTAAAGAACAACAGCAACATCAGATGGCTCTAACTCTATTCCAGAAGATGAGGCAACTGCATTATTTATATTAAAACCTTCTTGAGTTTCGTCTGTAGAAGCAGAGAATATCGGCAAAGTTAAGCTAGCGTCTTCATAAAGAGTGACTCTAAAGAAGTAATTATTTGTTTCAGAGGTATCATTAATAAATCCAAAATCTATAGTATTGACTTCTAGTTCTGAATTATAAGGCCCGTATTCATCAAATTCTACAGGATCTAATAAGGACCTAGTAGGAGTGATAAATTTAATACCTACTCTTAAATTTTCTCCTTGCAGATTCATATTAAATAATCTATTTTCCTCTATAATTTGATAATCAGTAAAGTCTACAGAATTTGTTGTATTCAAAGCAAAAACTACATCTGAAGAAACTGGAAGTAACTTTTCACTTGTCAATATACCCTTAGTTATTTTTCCAGGCAATACAAAATTAGTTGTAAAAAAGTGAACAGATTCCCCTATAACAACTCGAATGCTTGCTCTCTGGAATAAAGGACTTATATCTTTCTCCGTACTAATTAAATCTACTTTAAATTGAATAAATTGACCATTTAAATAACTAATATCAACTCCCGATTGATCTAAAGAGAAAGGACCTATCCATTCTTCCTCTAGGATATCCGTAGAAGAGCCAGAAGACCTTATATAGGTCAACACTTCTGTATTAGTTGGTTCTGTGGCCTGCCAAGAGAAAGTGTCCCATTTAATAATGTCATTAGTTCCATCAAAAATCTCACTAACATATTCTCCTTTTTCCTGTTGAACCCTATCGGCAGAATAGAAGTTATTAGTACCGCTAAGAGTAAATACAATATCCCCATTTTCATCTAATTCAAGAATCTGATTTTCATTTATAAAATCATTTAAATCTGTTATAGAGATACTGTCAGCTAAAGGATTATCATCTATCGCATCAGTAGAGCTAACATCCCCTAGTATACTAATATTTCCTGCTCTATCTATCAGTTGCAAATAAACTGTCTTCTCTTGTGTTAAAGGAGTAATTTTCGTGACTCCGGCACTAGATACTACATAAACTTCTTGAGTATTAGAATTAAAAGCTATATCTTCTATAAATTCAGTATGAGTATAATTCCAAGTCCAAACCCCATCGGATAAGAAGTACAATATATTTCCTATTGATGCGTACATAATCTGAGTAGTTTCTGCTCCTTTTATAACGTCAAAAGTTTCTATATTTTTAACTTCCTCAGGACTCAATCTGAATGATACGAAGAAAGAATAATTATCTGTATTAGACCTTAAAATTCTAGCATCATTACTACTTCCCATAAAAATCCTTTCTTTATTATTCAAAACGATAGAATCTATTGACGACAAAGCATCGCTATCGTTGTGAATAATTATAGCTGTTTTTTCTATAGGATTAACTTCATATATCAAGCCATCTGTCCCACTTACCGCAATTAAACGATCATTAACATCTGTTAATCCATTAATATTTAAGTCTAAACTCTCTACTATTATATCTACGACTTGTCCATCATAAGAATAGATTCTTCCTCCCTCTCCTATTCCTTCTTGATACTCATCTCCATCTCCTATTCCTGTCCCAATATATAATATATTATTTAATATTCTAAAAGAAAATGCCCTAGATTCTTCTAGGCTAAGAATACTTTTATCTTCAAAGTCTACGACACCATTGTTTCTCGAAAACACATGTAATTGAGCTACTTGTGTGTCATAGCCAACACTTACTATGAGCTTGTTATTATATTCAACAATAAAATCTATATAACTATCTGTTTCGAAAGCCGCTACAGATTTCCATGATTCAGTAGAGGATATATATTGGTAAAGAACAGAAGGCTTAGAAGTTGCACTATAAAGTTCATTATTATCATTTAGATACTGAACAACAGTTCCCCGTCCTTGAGTGAATTCTTGCTCTGAAGTTACGTTACCAGCGGTAAATCCTAAACTATGATTAACTTCACTCTGTAATACCTGAGAGTCCTCAGGATTAGTTCCATTTGTAGTAAAATTAGCAAAATTAGAAACTACCATAGAATCAACTCCGGAACCTTTTTCTCCATCGTCCACTTCGCTTATCCTAACTCTTACGGTACTGCTATCAATTTGCTCTATAATATCTATCTTACCAGTGGGAGGAGTTTGGTCAAAATGAACCTTTCCGAAAGGAAGAGCAGTCTTAATAAAATCATCACTAAGTTTTATCTGATTAGTATCTCCTTCAACAACAACATATATTTTATCATCTTTTACTTCTAGCTCGGCAACCCTAATAACATTACCTGTTAAAGATGCTCTCTCTTTGTCTCCTTGCTCAAAAGAAGTCAAGATCTTAACGTCATTTCTAATAGTAACGTCAACAACATCATCTGGCTTTAATTTCGATTCAAATTTAATAAAATTATCAGGCGAAGGTGCGACTTCATATCCGTGTTTGATTAAATTTCCATTTAAAAACACTTCCACATAAGCGTCTTCTTCTATAATATTATCTTCTTCTAATAAAATATTAAAAACATTTAATTCATCTAAGCTTTCGCTAAAACTAGAATATTCATTTTGTTCAAATGGTACATTTAAAGAAGTCTCTTCTTCTTTATTGATAATAATTTGATTTAAAGTTGATAAAGTTCCTGCGAATAAGATATTAGGATCTTTCCACGCTACGCTCTTGACATTATTATTAACTATTGTATCGTCTTGGGAGCTTAATATACCAAAAGCAGTACCCGTCATTCTAGCAATGCCATTTGTTGTTGCTATATATCTAACAGCCGTATTTTCGATAGCAATATCATTAATGTAATTAGATGGAAGTCCATGCATACTATTAAAAGTTAAAATATTACCACTTAGATATCTAACTAGTCCATTATCTGTTCCTATCCAAATGACATTATTATCATCCACTTCAATAGCATTAATAGCTAAACTAGGTAATGTAGAGTTTAATTCTACTATAGATAATGTATCTAATACTAACGACAAAACGCCATCTGTATCTATTTCTTCATATTCTGCTATTTTAACACCATCATTAGTTGTTCCAATAATTATCTTATTATTTTTATCAAAAGATATAGCACTGACATCGTATCCAGAAGTGTTATCTAACAAAGTAAAGCCATCAAAATGATTTATACTATAATAAATTCCGATATCGCTTCCTACAAATAAATTATTATCACGGTCAAATGCTATAGTCCTCATAAGGGCATCGGCTGTGGGGAATTGTATTGCAGAATTTTCATCATCATTAACTATATAAACAGAATTATTGCTTTTATAATAAAACATTAATCCATTAGGACCTACTATCCATGCGTCCCCATAATTACTAACAACAGCATCGGAAACAATTATATCATTAATTCCAGTTGTGTTTTTACTTACCTCAAAGATATTTAGGGGTTTTACCGCACCATCGGTATAGAAATCAAATTTCCCAAAAACAACTTCTACGCTAAGAGTCTGAGAAAAATCTCCGAATCTTATTTCTTTTCTTTTATTAATTCCATTAATTAAAATTCCGTCTGATAATAAAGAAAGGCCAGAATCCACTAAAGATAAATCAAAAGATGATTGTCTAATTCCTGAGAACAATTGCCCAGTAGTCAAGTAATTATCATCGTCTCTAGATAAAGACTGATAAATAATAGGAAGATCATTATTACTAAAAAATACAGGAACAGAAGGGAAAGAAACAAATCTTTCATCTGAAAATGTTAAAAAATAATCATCAGAAAAAACTTCATTTATAATATCATAATAAGCAATAAAAATTGTTGTTCTTCCGAATGAGGGGAAACTATCTCCAACGTAAGGATCTATAGGGTCTAAATCAGATCCATCAAAAGGCGATACTAAGTCTTCCCATATATAGTAAACGTCACCTGTTTCCGATTCTTCGCTCAATTTGGGAAACTTAGCTCCTCCATTCCCATTAGAAACCTGTTGAATACTTGTTATATTTTCTAAAAAAGGATTTAGAATCCTTGTATGCACATTAAAGTTATCATCTATATTACCATGCCAAGCTATAAAAATATCACCTTTTACATTAGCTAAAATATCTGAATAATCAGCTTGATGGGAGTTATCACTAACTATAGCCTCTTCTGAAAGTTCTCCAGTAAAAGAACTATAAGAAATAGCTTTAATTATACTAGTATTATCAACCTGTTCCTCTGTCCAAGAAACATAAATTTTATCCATATAAGAAGTAATAGAAGGTCTATAAGAATTCAAAGGACCATTCGTTAATAATTTTTCTTCGCTCCATTTTAAATTAACTCTATTCCATTTTGCGTAAAAAATTTCAGATGATTCTAATTTTTTATCTTCCCAAACCATAAGAACATTATTCTGACTATCAATAGTCATAGAAGGGTTCTTAGAACTACCTTCGTCTGAGTTAACAAAAATTACTTCGCTCCATCCTATATCGTTATCTTTGTAAACAAAACCTATATCGCTAATATCAACTTCTTTTCTTTCAAATGATACGTAAATATTATTATCTTCATCTATAATTATATTAGGATTTAATACTCCATAACTAGAATCTACAATAACTTTAGGTAAAGTCCATTCTTCATTTACTAATTTCGAATAATATATTCTTCCAACTGAATTTCCATCATCATACCAAACTGAATGTAAATTTCCTTGACTATCAAACGCTACAGTAGGCTTTAGCCCATTTCCTTCTAAGGTTGATCCATTATCCATGATAACATCTTTGATCAGCGAGTAAGAAGAACTGTCAGATAATTTTCCATAAAGACTTAAGTTGCTACCTTTTCCTACAATTCGATAGTCTACCGTGTCGGTTGTATCAAAAACAGCACTTTGTTGAGCGTTTGTAAAATTTATTTCTTGAGGTAGAAAATATATAACTTCTTGCCTCACGCCATCATTGACATATACTCCCGCTCCATAAGGAACTTCAGTATTAGACAATCTATCTATGCTATTTTCTGCGGAAAGCAACCTCATATTAAAATCAACAGTCCATCCTTTACTATTGTTGACATTATCAAACCATTTTGTTCCTGGTTTGTTTTGAGTGTAAAACCACTTACCTCCGCCTTGTTCAAAATATTCGCTATATTCTACCATAATTGTTCTCTTACAAAGTATTAATATTTAATCCATTATCATCAAAGAATATAGAATTCTTTCCTGTATTCTGAACTAAATCCCATCCATTTTCTTCCGGAAGAGGACTAGTTCCATCTTTTAAATTTAATTCATAAGTAAATTCTCCGATCTTATAACTATCTAGAATAGAAACTCCTCTAGAATAAGCCAAAATAACATTTTCATTATTTGGAGATACTCTAATTTTATTAATAGGAGAATATGTTTTACTAACAATAGTTCCACTAATTCCAGAACTCGACCCCATTCTATAGACGGATCCTCCCAAATTCTTATCTTGAGGATTAACGCCAAATATTTTAAAGTCTTCTGAATTTTCTACATAATCTATTAAAGAAACAACTTCTCCCTGAGGAAATGATATTTCATCTTTGAACTGAAAATCATAATATTCTTGATCTTCTCCGGGAGCGAAAGATCCAAAAGTTGTATAATAAAAATATTTATAACCTACTTCAAAATCATTATTAGTCTTAGTTCCAACCTCTAAAGATTTATTAGTAGTAGTTTTTGTAAATAAATCTTCTGCATCAATAACTACTTTTTTATCTAAATAAACCTTAATATCGTTAAACTGTCCTGTTATAGTTAGAGTATGAACTCCATCTGTATTTAATATATCAGAAAAAATTATATTATCAGATATAAAACCTATTTTCTGGTTATAGACTCTTATCTCTCCAAATCTAGTTCCATCCTGAATAATGATAGACTGAAAATTCGTTTCATCAAAAGTCTCTGTATTTATTATAGAAAAAGATGTCTCAAAGGTCCACCCTTTACTGTTATTTGCGTTTAAAGCCCAATCAGAACCTGTTATTCTAAACCTTGCATATTCGAAGTTTTTAAAGTTTTTATTTACGCTATTAATAGAAATAGAGATAAAATAATCTTTGCCTTTTTCTAATATATCAGCTGGAAATCTAAAACTATCTTTATTTGTTTCTAAAATATTTGAATAAATATTGTCTCCCCCGAAAAAAGTACCGACTTTAATTGAAGTATATTTAGATTCTTGGTTTGGAGGAGAAAAGACGTTCCATTGAATAACTGGTCTAGTTGTAGCTAAAGCCAAAGGATCTTCTAATCCATCTATTCTAATATCTGTGACAATAAAATCAGAAGATATAATAGTATGAGAACTTGACGCGACAAAATTATCAGATTCATTAAGTCTAATATTATAATTAACAATATCCCCTGGGATAACATCCAATCTAGCCGTTTCTTGGTCATTAACTTCAGATATTAAATTCCCATTAACAAACCATCTAACTTGAATATTTTCTGTAGAAACTGAAACAACTCCAAAATCAGCTTTCAATATATCATTTTCATTAGGACTCTCTGGAGAAATACTAACTCCAGATAAAACTTCCGTAATAGGAGAAACAGAGATAAAATTAGTCAAAAACTTAGGGCCTAATTCGATTCCATCTGAAGGGGCTATTTCAGCACTCCAAGTATCTCCGTCTTTTAGGTAACTAGAACTGACTTCTATAGCGTCATTTAAGTGCTTCTGATGTACTCCGCCTTTAAACCAGTTAATTCTTGTCCCAGACTCCTCATCTCCATCTTCATCAAAGTAAGTATAATTTAAAACAAGATTATCGTTGACCGATGCGTTAATAGGAGCAATAGATCCACCAACAACAATCGGTAAAGAATTAACCTTAAAAGAAAATTTTTCCCATGAACTAGATCTATTGATCTCATCTATGACTCTAACTTGTCCATAATAATTTTTTGTTCTTTCTAAATTATTTCCACTATATTTCCAAAAATTATTCAAGCTAGATACAGGGCCAGTCTGAACCATATCCCCAAAAAATAAAGAAGTTCCCCAAGAGTCATTATCAGTTCCAATTCTAATTTCAAAACTTTGTTGTTGAACGATATCTATATCATCTGTTATTCCCTCGGTATTTGTTATTATAACAGACTGAACTTTATCAAAAGACCAATTAATAGTAGGACGACCAACGCTAATAGCGAGAATGTTCCCTTCATAATCTTGATTATTAACCTTTACATCTAAACTGATAGCCATCGCTAATCCTTTTTATAATCTTACAATAGAATTTTTAATTCTAGCAAACCCATCTTGAACAACTACAGGTTCCCCTAGTACTCTTTCATTTATTATAGATTCTTCATTTTTATTAGAAAAATCTCTTCTAGATTCCCATAACAAGCTACAACCTTCCATTATTTTTCCATCACTTCTTCCTATAAAATATCTATTAGTGCTTCTTGTTATAGAATTAATTTCAATAGTTGTCATATCTTTTTCCATATAAAAACCATTATAAATATCTTCTGTATTTTCATTATCTTCGTCCAGAACATAAGAAGCTGAATTAGAAGTCAACCTTTCTTCGAAGATTTCATCTTGAGACGCAGATTCAAAAGTTTGATTTAAAATGAAAATATCATCTATGTATCCCTGATTATTAATAACGCCATCCCCAGATAATGTTTTCTTATTTATAAATATATCAGAAACATTTATAGAAAATCCCGTTGGAAGATTAATAGAAGGATTAAGAACTTCTAATGTTGATGTTTTTCCATCGACAATAACTCTCAATTCCCCTTCGTCATAGCTAATTAAAAAACTATGCCATTGTTCTTCATTATAAGAATCAGTTCTAATGGCATAATCATTCTCGTCAAAATTAATCACCAATTTATTAGTCCCATCAACAAGAGTCTCTTCATATAAAGTTATACTATTAAGGATACTTCCATTAGAAGTATCTGCAATGTTTAACAAAGATATTTTAACAGGATCGATATCGTCACCGTCTAAAATAACTCCTGAGTTTTTGGGATACAGCCAGAAGCCCAAAACAAATTGATCAGATATGCTTATGTTAAAATTATACTTAGACAGATATTGATCCTGTTGCATAACATATCCCATGCTATTGTCTAAGAATAACAATGTATCATTGTCACCCTCTACTAAGAAAGGATTTAAACTGACAGAATCCACTAAAGGATTACTGCTATTGAATTCTAAAAATAATTTTACGAAAGAAGATAGACCCATTTTAACTTCCTATTATACTTGAATAATTAACATTTATTACAAAACTATTATCAATAAATTCTTCTGAATTTTTTTCTAATTCTCTTTCTACCCATATATAAACTACATCATTAGGTCTTAACTCGGCCCCATGATCTCTAGAATTTATATCAATACTTACAGAAGTTCCGGTGCTGTAAAAGCCAGAGACTACACCAGAACCAACGGAAGGCTCAACTAGACCAGACGAAACTCTTTGAGAAGGAGACGGATCTATAGTATATTCATCTCCGCTTAAAACCGTACTACTTAAATCTGTTTCAAAGGTTATTTCACCAGTAGAACTATCGAATGATTCTATTATTCTATTTTTCCCCTGACTACTTCCTGTTCTAAACCTAATAACTGAACTTTTAAAATGATCATCTACAAACAAACCAATTAAAGAACTATCGACTAAGACGCTAGTAGTTCCTCCCGTAGCGAGACTTGATAGGAAATCGTTTAAAGGTCTTTCTACAGCGAATCTAATGCTAGATTTAGGATTAATACTATCCTGCTTGAGCGAGATAGAAACATCTCGAAAAATGATTTGATTTGATTCTAAATAATCAACAATATTTTTAATAGCATAACATCTATACTGTTTCAAATCGTCATTAAATATATCATTTAAAATATTATTTGATGAAATACCTCTAACAACAGACCCATCTACATGACTGCTTATTAAATTATTTATTCCCCTTTCTTCTACTATTATATTATTATTTTCTATAGCATTTACCTTTATATTTTCCGACCCGATATTTATATAATTTATATTTTCAAGATCTGTGTAATCATCTATTACTAAAGATTTATCGTAAATACCTATAGTCCCATCTAAAATCGCCTCTGGATAAACCGGAGAAGTACTAAAATGACCTCCTAAAGACTGGGAATATATAGATTGAGACATATCTGGCTCAACACTTGTTAAGTAATATTTTAAGAAAAAATTATTATCAATATTAAACATTTTTATTTCCTATTATTTAATCGACATTAACATCAGTAAAAGTAGTTTCATCGTATATAACAAACTTAAGAACTCCTTGTAGGAAGATATATAATACGGCATTATCTGTTGATAAATTAATAATCGAATTTCCTAAATTACTAACAGAAGAAATAGAAGTCCCATTAAATAAATATAAATCTCCATTTTCAAAACCTAAATATAATTTGCTATTATATCCAACCATTCTATTTATAATCGATTCATTTTCGGTAAATTCATCAACAGTTGTTATATTATTATTAATGATCCTTTTTAAAATACCTTTATCACTATCTGTTTTTAATCCTATATACAAAACATCTCTAAAAAATGCTAAAGATGTTATCTGGTTATCGAAGGTCTCTATTAAACTTCCGTTTTTATATAATTTAGGTCCAACTCCAAACCATACATCGCCATTATTATTATTCACTTCTATAGCTGTAATTTCCTCATTATTATCACTATATAATTTTCTAAAATATTTCTTTTCGCTTGTTAATGGAAAAATATTATTTCCAAAATCTTTCAAATAAGCTTGGATATATTTCGCTCCATCTTCACCCGTTATCTGCCAAGTCAAACTTTGTTGATCACTAGTATCTAACCCTTGTTCTGCCCCTTCCGTAGTAATATTATCGAAAGTATCGTCTGCTTGTTTTATAATAATAGATTTAATATCCGTAGTAAGATCAAAAGCTGACACATTTATAACTATATCTCTTTGATTTGTAAATTCAGGACCTTCAATAGACATATCTCCCTTAGGAGGAACTGTGTCGAAAACGAAAAATGTAAAACTATTAATCTTAATATTATCTATTATAACTGGATTAGATACATTTTCACCCTCAACTAATTCTACCTTAAAAGAATAATCAGTCGAAGAAGCAAACCCTCTAACATCCCAATAAAAAACTTCTGATCCGACAGGCAGATCCTGAGTAACGATAGTCCAATCTATATCTAACGACTTAGAACTATAATATATTCTATAAAATGATCTTTGAGAAGCCGTTCCTAACAAAGCGGAATGGTCTAAGATAAAAGGGATATAAGAAAAATACGTTTTCCCTGAAGATGGGCTAAAAACAGATGGAGATTTTAGCATTTTACTTTCAATTTCAAAATCGTTTGCCGAAACCGATAGTTTACTTCTGTCTCCCCTAAAATCTCTTGTTCTTATAGCTACTCTACAATTATTCCCCTTTATAGAAAAAGGAATATCCCAAAGAAAACTACTTTCATTGTCATTTACTACGGCAATCTGGACCCAATTTGTTTTTTCAAAATTAACGAAGTCATCAGTGAAAAATATTTCATAAGATTTTGGGTGGCTAGAAACACTTTCTGAAACATTCTCCCAAGAGATATTGATTTGTCTCTGAGTGAATACTTCATTTCCATTCGGACTTAGTAAATTTGGAGGCTGTAATGACATGTTATTTCCTAATTTTATTTAATATAATGTTCCGGATTTCCAAATCTAAATTTTTTATCATCTTTGTTGTACGTATTTTTAAGAGAATTAACATTTAAAACTCTATTAAATTTAGAAGTAGATATCAATTCGAATACCCCTTCAGGACTAGACGATGAGGATTGAGTTCTAATTTCTGGTTTGTTAAGAAAAGACTGTAATAAATTAAATGGATCTCCTCCGGTTAAATCTTCAGGAGCGAAAGTCACATTTAAATTTAATATCTGATTCGGTATATTAACAATAATTATAGCGTCCCCATCTTTATTAAAGATACCATCCTCTTTTTCTACAGGGAAGCTTCCTGTATAGACCCCATTTTCAATTTTAATAAGAGGTAAACCAAATAGGTCATTAGTTCCCTGCTGAATTATATTAAAAGTCATATCTCCCAAATCTTCATTCGTATTAAATGTTACTCTAATATATATAGTGTCCCCTTCTGCCTTACTAATAACAAATTTACCATCATATTGAGGACTTATGTTATCCATATTAGCGTCAGTAAAGAACTCTACACCATAAGCCAATTCATCTAGATTCAATAACATATTAATGCAAAAAGTTTCTGTTATTCCGTAAAAAGTCAAAACCTGACAGCAGACTCTTCTGATTCCATTTGTCCTAGGTAATACCCAAGGAACTAAAAATCTATCATTGTCTATGAAGTAAGCATCTAATACCGCATCTATGCCTTCTGTAGTTGTTAATTCTGTATCTATATTTATCCAATCACTAAAATCATCATCTTCGTTATTTCTTAATCTAATAGCGTAAGCTCCTGGAATACCTTCTATATCTAATCTTACATCCGTTTTCTCTACGACTGAAATTACATTTTCATTGCTTATTACTAATGATCCATTTGTGTCTTCATTATATACTCTGACTCTTATGTTGTCTTGTCCAAGATCTAAATTTGTGCCTAAACCAGGAAAACATAAAATATTTTCCGATTCTAACTCTTGATCTTTTACGACTGTTATAGGTAAACTATTGTTATAAGATATCAATTCTCCATCATTACTTTTTCCTGCTACATAGAAATTTTGAGCCTGATCTGTTAGTACTAAAGGAGTATAGGCATTAGGTAAAAATTTTCTATCAAAAAAGCCTTGACCAGATGATTGTAATTCGTCTATCTCTGATTCCCATATTGCAGTATTAACTTGGAAGACGGGATTTCTAAAATCTTGCCAAGCTATCATAAAATGACCAAATTCATTAGAAGATATGGAAGGAAATAGAGTTTGACTATTACTTTTAGTGACTTTTAAATCAGTTTTCTTTTGTCCACTACTGATCCAATTTTTAGAATCTTCGTCTTCTCTCCAAAAATTCTTGCTTACATTAGAAGAAGGGAAAGAGAAAGTAAAAGAGTCTAATAATCCAAAAGCAGAGCTATCGTCAGTAAAAGATTGTATATCTAAATAATATTTAACTCCTTGTAAAAGAGGAAATTCATATTCCTCGATAAGAGAACCATCTATATCATATTTTCTTTGTCTTTCGGTTAATATTTGAGGAAGAATTTCAGGAGCATAAGTTATATCCAGTACTTCTCCGTCCTCTACCGTAACTCCGCTTAAAGTTATAGGAGTCGCTAGGGGTTCAATAAACCACCTCTTAATATCGCTATAAGAAAATGCAGAATATACTAGCTTGTTTCTATAAGGATCTGCATAAAAATCTATTTTAAAATAAACATCTTGGCTAGACCCTGTATCGTTATTATAAGTAAAAGTAATAATATTAGATTCTATTTCTTTAGAAGGACAATAAAAAATGTTTTCTAATGCTAAAGAAGTTCCCTCAAACGCTACCGATAAACCAGGAATCGTTTCAAAACTTACATAAATAGTTTTATCTTCTGTCATGTATACGTCATTTTGATTGCTAATAGTTCTATCATCATTCGTATTTGTCCATTTTTTGACTCTAAAACCTGCGTCAGGAGAGGAAACTAGTGAAGCTAAATCAAAAGCATCGCAAGTTAAACAACTAGAATTTAAAAACCCTTCTCCGCTAGATATCTGCAATGTCAATTCAAACGTAGATGGAGCCCCCTCTAATTTATCAAACATATGGACTTGTCCTGTGCTTGTAGTCACGGTAGCAAATGGATCTCCAACTATAAAAATATCCCCTTTTGACGCTAAACTCAATCCAAACTTCGATGATGTACCCTCCGAAGGGGCTAATTCTTTTAAATAATTACTATTTTTTTCAAATATATAAGCAGAATTATCCAACCATGCTCCTGCCATTATAAAATTATCATCTATGAATACAGACTTGCCAAAGCCTACAATAGAACCAGATCCTGGATAATTAATAGAGTTTATTCTTCCCCAATTATTAATTCCCCCTTCATCTTTTCTATATAAATGAATTTTTCCATCTAATCCTGCTAAAGATTGAGGTTCTCCGACTACAACTGTATCTCCTGATATAGAAACAGACGACCCAAAATCATAATCTTCATCCCTAGAGGGACTAACTAATTCTTTGATTAAACTCCCTGATGTATTATATACATAAACCTTTCCAACAGAAGCCGAAGCTCCCTGACTCTCTGAATAAGCACCAATTATAATATTAGTAGAATCTATAGATATAGAAGATCCAAAATTAGAATTATGTTGACCTGAAGGATTTCCTATTTGCAACAGATGAGTGCCAGTAAGATAATTAAATAAATGAACCTGAGCTACTCCAGAGTTATAGTTTTCCCCTATAACTACATAATTACCGGAAGATGATACTGACCATCCAAAATTACGACCCGCTTGCCTTATGGGAGCTACAAACTCTGTTTTAAATCCCCAACTATTAGACGCTGGAAAATCTTTTTGAAAAACTTGGACAGATCCTCTGGATCCAGAATCTCCATTAACTCCAACGAAAAGATATTGCTCATCATCGCTAAAAGCCAGGGATCTTCCGAAACCAGCATTATTCTCTCCAGCAAAACCCCCACTTATATAAAGTGTGTTTAATAGATTATTATCAATATCATAAAGATAGACTGCTCCATCGTTTGAAAAATTATGATTATAACCAGTGGAGCCTACGGCAAAGAAATTATTTGAGACCGCAACGGATTGACCATATGCATCTCCTGCATTTCCTTCGTAAGTATTTGTTATAAAGCCAAAAGACATTTTCTTATTCCTTTTATGTAGTTAATACTATAGTTACTTTTATATATAATATTTTATCAAATATACCATCTCCATCTTGAGGAGTATAGGATACGAGAACAGAATCACCAAAGACTAATTCGGCTCCTCCTTGATCCATAGGGATACCATCAATTTTCCACCCGTTAACACTATCAGAAGAAGATATAGTATTATATAAATTCTGCAATTGATTATCTGTGAAAAATTGCATAGTATAATTATATGTATTCGTCCCTTCTAAAGAAGCAGTATAAGGAAAATTAATATCGCACAAATCGATAGAATAATTATCTACTATGATAGTTTCGTTATTGTTTCCACATTCACAATTATATCCCTCTAAAGAACGAGCAGAATAAATTTTATATAACCCATCTCTATCGTCATGCCAAGTCGTCATCCTATTTCCATTCTTATTAACAGAAATATCAGGAGATAAACTATTGCTTTTTGTATTAGTTATTATTGTTTCTATTCTAAAAGGAACATTCTTATCGATAGAATTAGAATAATAAATATTCCAATATTTATCTCTATTAGATTCCCAAACAACATGAACATCATTACATTCTCCTAAATCTAAATTAATAGATTTATTAATTCCTTCAAATGTTAAAGGAACTTGTATAAAATCTTCATTATTATTATTGTCTGTAGTATCTGCTATTTGACTAGGATTTAAATTAATAGTCTTATCTATTAAACTTAAGGTTAGCAAATCATTATCATCATAAAAAGATCTGCATTCGTCCTCTTCCGCCTCCACTATTGTCGCTTCTTCGACTATCATCCTACTCATGTCTCTAACATAAATAGGAACATCAATTATTTCTTCATTAAAAGTAAAAGATGGATTACTAATAACAATATTATTAAAATTAAAATCTATATTAATGTTATCGTAAATACTAGTTTCGTAAGGTAAGAAATCATTACTTATAAACCTTCCGTTCGAAGGAATACCGAAACCTAAATCAAATTTTCTATATTTATCTGACAAATCAGTTATGAAAGATTCTGAATATTCTACCTGATCATCAACTAAAACAGTCAGACTACAAGAAAATAAAAAGTCATTAAGAGAAGGAGTGAAATCTATATCTTCTCCAAAAATAGATCTTTTCTCTTCACAACTCATCTTAGAATAATTAACTAACATTTTTATATTAGCAATTTCTCCAAAATCATAAATTCCTGGCAATTCTCTTATTATTCTAAAATTCTTTTTATATTGACTTCCATAATAATTTTCATTAGAATTTAATAGAACAACTAATTTATATTTTCCAGTATAAATAATTTGTTCTTCTTCCGGAATATAATAATTTAAACATTCTGTGGTCGTATGTCCTTGATCTTCGCAAAATTCTAAAAAAGTCTGAATATTAGTAGCTTTAAATCTTATTTTTTCTGGCATAACGGCAATAACATAATGTTTTATATTATTATTACTATCATCTCCTGAAAAAACCAATTCGAAATCATCGCTAATAATAGATCCATTAGATAACCCTTCTATATTCTCATTTTTATAAGAACCAACAATTGGAACAATCCTATCATAAATATTTATTTGACTATCAATAACAAATTTATTACTACTTTTTACATATACAGGAGTATTCTCAAAAGTTTCTTCTATCTGGACATTAAATTGACTTTTCCATTGTTCATATAGATTGTTAATATCTCCTTCCTCTAATGAGATAGAAAAAGAATCTCCGTTAATACTTCCATTAAAATCTAAATCTATTTGATAGTTTATCTGAGAAAAACCACCGTCTAATATAGGGTCTATAGAAGGATTTAAGTCGTTGAATAGAGGCATAAAAGCTATTGCAGTATCTTCTATTGTATTTCCTAAAATATTAATATCTTGATCATCCGTTATAGATATAGTTCCATTATTATTTTTATCTTCAATAAAAACATTTATAACAGGAGTTACTGAAGAATACTCATCAAAAGGAATTAAAATATCTTGAGCCGTATATTCAAAAGATTTATTTTCTTTATTTAATAATTCTGATTTTTTATCCAAAGAAGAAGAAATTGCAGAATTACTAATAGAAACAAAAGATTGTCCTAATACCCCATAATAAACTTGTTGAACTCCGCTCCTGTCGCTTTCCCAGAAGATATGAAGATTATTATCTTTTCCTATTTTAATTTTAGGATGGCTATTATTCCCCTCAAACGTTAGTTGTTTCCATCCAAAAGTCTCAAAATTTGTTTGATCTTCATTTAAACTGAATGAATATAAAAATAATTGTTTTTTATTTTCTACTTCAGCTTCAGCAATGACATAGGTATAAAATTCATCAGAATCTTCTCCTATGTGTTTAGAGTTAGAAGCTATCGAAACATTTATAATACTAACAAAATTACTATTCGAATCAGTTATGAATGGAAGAGTATCTACTCCGCTAATATCTAAACTAGGAGCAATATCATTTCCCCCAGAAATAATACGCTGATAAAAAATGGACAAATTACAAGTTAACCATTCTTTAATTGTAATAGTAGGAAAAGAATCGTCAGTATTTGATAATATCAGTCTATATCCAACATACTCATCTACCTCCCTACCAGAAACTTTATAAGATCTATAAGAAAGTTCTTCGCTAAAAAATACGACTAATAAATCATTGGTTTCAAAGTCAGATGCTCTTTCCCAAATATCCTTTTCAACGATAATAGAGAACTCATCCACGATAGATTTAGGAGGGATAATTATTCTTTCAGTTGATATAACCCTACAATCAGGGCTACTTTCATCTTGATAGATAAAGACTCTTCCCTTATTATACCCTCCATCAGATATATCTATTATACTACTATCAACCCCTACAAAAGCATTTAATGTTAAACCATTCGTTAACAGAGTGCTAGAAAAATTTTGTATTCTACAGATGTTACCTATCGAGTTATTACTCGTCTCAGATCCATTAGGCTTCACAGGGAAGTCAACGGGAGGGACAGAAGCACCAGGAGGATCATCGGGGTCTTCTGGGTCGCTAGGGGGCTCTAGGCATTCGTCCGGAACTTCAAAAACAAAACCAGGGATATCGCATCTTGGGTCAGCGGAAGTTGCTATAGAAGACGGCAATATATAAATGTAACTGCCAGAAAAATATTCTTCTTCCTCTAAAATTATATTAATAGGAAATTTTTTAACAATAGGAGTATCGTCATCTAATACTTCTTTTCCTCTGAAATTAATGCTCCCTTTCCCCTCATTGTTCATCAATATATTAAACTTTCTATCATTAATAGATAGATTTAATTTATCTTCAGATGAGTCTACTGAAACGGAACAAAATCCATCTTCATCTACAAACATAGGATTTATAAACATATTTTTATATTTATTAGTCACTTTGTTGTTTATATTATTTTTTCTAATATAATAAGAAACTGGGTATATCTTCTTTAATTCATAGGTTTCTCCATTAAAATTCCTTTCTTCTATATTTATAAAAATGGAAGAAATTGAATGAGAAGAACATTCCGGTATATTTAGGTTAATATTAAAATCTAAAAATGTAACTTTTCCGTCCGTATAAATGTACTCTCCACAGTTGCTTATTGATGCTTTTTCGCTCAAACAAGATGTAGGGAGACAAACAGAAGAATTAGTAATATTTTCTACTTTTATTCTAATATTTGCGTAGTCTTGAAGACCGTCTAATCTTATATTTATACTTTTAGAATCTTCAATAGTTCCAAATTGTGGATTTATACATACCTTTGTCATCTATAAATTTCCTAATAATTCATTAAATTTTTTCTCAATTTTCTCATAACTAAAATTATTATGAACAAAATCATAACCATTTTTAGTTTTTCCTTTTAAAATACTATAATTTTCTATAGCATATCTCATTTTCTTTCTTATTTCTTTAATACTAACAAAAGCCCATTTTTTATTTCTAAATTGGGGAATTTTATCCATAGATTTATGAAGTGTAAATCCGCCTTTTTTTAATAACAAACAATTATCATCGTTGGCGTAGTCAAGACATCCAGAAAAATCTGTTATCATAATAGGTGTTCCTACTGCCAAACATTGCATCCCAGACAGTCCAAAGCCTTCACCCAATGTAGGCTGGATAAGACAATTAGCAGATTTCAAGAATTTAGCCATATTAATATTGTCTAATACTTCTTTTTCTAATAAAATAGGGGCAAATCCTTTATTATTTAATCCGTCTTTGATTTTTTGTATATATTTTTTAGCCTTATCGTGTTTATCAGTTTTTATAACCAACTGAACATTATCTTTATCGTCAAATTCTTTTAAAAAAGCTTCTATTAGCTGGGTATATCCTTTTCTATTTTTCCAAGTCCCAACGAATAGAAAAGTAAATTTATCATATATTCTAGAAGGCTCTACATTTTTATTATATATCTTAGTATCAAAACAATGAGGGATATGATAAATAGGCTTATTAATATCCATATTTTTAAAAATATTATAATTAAACAAAGATGGAACTATAATAGCATCATTAGAATTTAACCATTTTTCCCAATCTTTAGGAGGAGAATACGTTTCAAATGTAGCAAATCCTATATTCTTAGACGCTTTAGCTATTCTTCTCTGCATAGGAGGAATACAATGATAAATATTAATATAATCAGATCTTCTTTTTTTATGTCTCATTTCTGAAAAAATATTAACATCTTGAGGATTTAAGTATGAATTTTTTAGAGTATTACCGAAGGATTTGACTTTGATATCATATTTTTCGCTTTGGCGTAATGCTAAAAGGTAGTCGCAAGCCGCCACGGAATATCCGCTCTTGCTTAAAAAACAACAATACTGTATCTTATACTTTTCCATATATTAACTATCGGAAAGATATTATCAAATACTTATCATAATATTGCCATTACTTAGAGAATTAACATCATTTATTATATTAAAATTACCCTGCCCTATAATAGAGATAATATTAAAACTAGGATCTAATGTTACAATTCTTCCACTAGGTTCTATAAAACTAGATTCAGATACTAATAAATTCCCATTACTAATCATAGAAATGCTAGATACATACAAGCCATCAGGAGATGTATATTTTTTCTTAGCTTCTGTAGAAGGCTTTTCTAATATAAAAACTCCGCCTCTTATATGTGCTAAATTATCTAAAGCCGAAGCCCTAAATAAGTCTCCACTAGTTGGGTTAGTAATATCCGCTAATAAATCAGAGCCAGATACTCCGGATTCTAAAGCTTCGCTATCTTCAAATAGCCCTCCAACTATAAATTTATTATTTACTTCAATAATGCTTCCTAGCGTAAAATCAGAATAAATAATATCTCCTGAACTATAGTCTATTGTAATATTTTCAGGATCTAATTCTATAGTCCCTGCTACTGGATCTAAAATTTCCTCAAAATCGTCTGCGAAAATATTATCTTCAAAATTAATAGTAGAATTACAAATAATCCAATTCCCGCTATCTAAAATGTTAACAAATATAGGACTCCTGATCCCATCGATATAAGAAAACTCAGCAACTGAACAAACTATCCCAAATGTTCCAAATAAAGCATTAGCATTATCATCTTTTTCTATAGTCTTTGTGAAGGCTCCCTCTTTAAAATCTATAAATAAATTATCTGTAATATTTATTAATCTAGATTGATTATCTACAGATAATTCTATTTCTAAAATTTTATTAGTACCTTTTGCCGTACTAATGATAGTATCAGAACTACTTAAAGGGTATTCTTCTCCAGAACTAAACAATGATATCTTAGAAATACTGTTAACAGTAACCGCATCTGTACATACAATAGACAATACACCATTGCTATTATTGTAAGAAGAATTTAATGGATAAAAATTAGTAGCATTTTTCATATATGTTGATCCAAAACCTCTAACAACCTTCCCGTTTTGATCGACTTCTAAAACTCTATGGTTTTTTCTATCGGCTATTATAAAATTCTTATTAAATCTTCTAACAGCGGAATTTAAACCATTAAATCTATGGGATGATTCATTTATCCAATTTGATGCTTGATTCGGGGAAATGGGTAAATTGATCCCAGAGATGCCAAATACTCCCACATTCTCATCGTCTATTTCACTAGCAATATCTTTATTAGCGAAAGAAATTCCATCAATATTAATTGGAGTAGTAATAGATAGATCGGCATCGTCAATAGTGGCAGATTGTATAGTTATGTTATCGAATTCTCCTCTGCTAAAATCATCAATATCAGATATTTCAAATCCATTAAATTCAGAATCTACTAATAATCTTAATTCAATAGAATTTAGAGTGGGAGTTGTAGAATCGTCATTAGTAATTAGTTTCGCTTCTATTTCTGAGTTAGTGCCAGTAAGGGCAATAACATCTCCGGAATTTAAAGGAAGAGAAAAAGAGGACCTAGATAATAAGCCTTCGGAACTTGCTACTCTAATTCTAACTTGGATATCTGTATCGGTAGGAATAGTAGTATCAAAGAAAACAGAATAAAAAACAACATCTGATCCTCCAGAATAACTCAATCTAATAAAACCCTCTGGAACTACTAGATTTCTTCTCCTAACAAACATATCATCTAAAAAGAATGAAAAGTTCGTGCCGGTATCGTCAGTATAAATAACAATTTCTTTTATTTGTTTTCTATCCCAACTAGATACATCTATAACTTTTTCAACAAAATTATTTTTAGAGATATCAGAGTTGTTAGTCACTTCATTTTCTGATAAAATAACAAAATTATGTTGAGTTTCAGTTCCATCTTCATTTATATTAGTTACATATCCTAACACCTCTTTATGAAAAGAATTTATAGATTTTACGCTAAAAACTAATTCATTAAACTCGTCCCAATCTCTAATTGGGCTAAGAAGTTTAGTAAAAACTGTTCTTATAGTAATTGAAGATATAAATTTTCCACTATAAAACCCATCTAATTTATTAATATCGGATCCTTCGGAAATTACATTAGAACTGTTGTCTAAAACTGTAATAGATTTTGTAAAACCAGGGATAGGCTGAGAGGGAGAAGAAACTCCTTCAAAATCTTCTATCATATCTGTTATTACTAAATCATTCGCTAAGGTAACTGTTCCATCGGATATAACTACATTATCCTCTCCGGTATTATTAATAAATGCTTCTTGAGTATCGTAGAATATCGATTCGAATCTACCTATTTTAACAGGCTTACCACTGATACATCCGCTCTCTAAGCTTATATTAGCGTTAGATGCATTAAAATCGATATAAGAATCAGGAGAAATTCCTGGGATTAGAGCTAATTGGTTTAAGAAATGCTCATCAACAATATCGCCAGTAAATTTATATTTTAAAAATATTAATAATTTCAACATATTTATAGAAGCAATTTCACCAAATAATTCTTTATTATTTTGGGAAAATCCTCTAACAAAAGTATCTAAAGAAGCGTGAGTTAATAACCCATTGTTTTGTAAATCATTATGATCTAAAGAAGGAATTCTATCTACTTCGAAAACTCCTGTTGTTATCTTAGAAGCGTCTATACCTTCTATTCTAGCTCCTGGTAATTGATTTTTAACTTCTTCTCTCAGATCAATTTTAGTTGGAGTACCTCTATGCTTGTGTTTATCTATCTCATCTTTTATTATCTGTTCAAAACCGATTAAGTCTCTAATATCATTATCTATAGAAATTATGCTTGCATTCCCTGTTACAACCCTAGCTAATTGAATAGCAAAATTATTAGAGATATCGACTAGAGAATAATTAAAAGATATCCTTCTGTCTCTAATTGTTCCCCCTTCTAATACAGCATATATTCCAAAAGAACTATTAGGGGGGAGATTTCTAATATTACCTGTTGTAGTCGTTTGAGCGGCTATAAAATTAACGATTCCTATTCCTGATGATATTTCTACAGAAATCCCTTCATTTGTGGAAAAACCATTATCTGATATGTCCCATCCAGATACTACTCCATTACCTAATATATTATATAGACCAAATAGTTGTTTATCTATTAATACAAATCTATCTATCTCTTTCTGGACGTTAAGTGATGTATCTAGTTCATCTCCGAAATCAAAGAAAGCCATATTGTAATTGGCGGTTGTTCCCATAAATATCCCTTTTTAATTATTAAGGACCTACTATAGTTCCTGTTCCTGTCCCGTAGATAGCAACATTCCTACTTGATCCAATATTATTTAACTGAAAAGCCCCATAAGATCCTTTTCCATCTCTATCATTAGCTAAGTCATATAATTTCTTATCCGAATCAGCTTTTGTTTCAATCATTTTTCGAATTCTATCTTCGAACTCTTCAAATTCACTATTTATACTAGATCTGCTCATATTAATCTCCTATATTATATTTGTCTAAAAATACCAATTTATCCTTTAAATTAAGGATTTCTTGTCATTAAATTATCGGTAGGAACAGGATTTGACCATTGAGACCATTCGCATTCGACTTTCTGCCACCAAACATTCTTAACTGGATCTATTGTATTATCAACTTTCATAACTCTCAACGGAACATCATTTAAATATATAAGATCCAATGATCTAATTGGCTGTCCATAGCTTTCAAAATTAACAACTAGAGGAGGTCTAAATAATGTTCTTCTATAAAATTCTAATAAATTTAAAGATCCTATTTTAGATCCAATTACTCCTTCTGCTTGATAGAACATCTTTAAGTATCCAATAAACCCTTCTGCTCCTGGCTCATCATAAGATGCCCAGTTTACATCATCGAAAAAATCAATTGTAAAATCAGGAGTATTAGTTAATAATTTAATATGGTTAAAAGTGGATTCTACATCATGTTGTAAAGTCATATTGTTGAAAATTAATTGCCCTATCCAAACATCGGGATTTGTTGTATAATAAGCTATAGGAACTTCTGTATTTGCTCCTCCTAAAACTACATTTTGGAATTGATCAAAAAAGTTCTCAAAATGAGCTACTCCGAATTGGTCAAAAAAGAAAACCTTACCACCTCTCTCTGATATCTTTATAGCCATATCCTGTAATTTATCCCCATCCTTAGCTTTAAAAAAAGGTTGAGTAAGCCTCGCATAAGAACTAGGCAACGCATAGGGTATGGAATAAGATGTTCTACCGTCAGGAAATATTAAATTTATTTTTCCTGTTCCGACTGTTGATGCCATATTTTTAATTTGATGTCTAGGCCCATAATTATTAAGAGCTATAGGGGAAGTGGCACTGGAAAATTGAGCCTCATAGGGGATAACATCACTCCTAAATCCTGCTATCTCTAATAATTCATTCATAGCATTAACGTCTCTTACTCCATCCCAGAAAGGGGCATTGAAAAATCTAGTATTTTTAAGGACATCACTGTAATCATCAATTTTACAATCCATTATTCTCTTTCCGTAAGACCTGCTTACCGTCCCTCCGCTACATATGCCTGTAAATAATTTATATAAACCAGGAATTCTAGAATAATTACAATCATCTAAATTCTTAAAAGAATTATCTGCCCCCTGAGATGTATATCCTGCCCAAATTTCAATATAAAAAGATTTATCTCTTAGCTCTAAAATTTGTTCAGTTACATTATTCTCTGTTACCATTCCTTCGTTTAATAAAAATTGAATATTACCTGTGTGTGAAACCTTACTAAAATCAGTAGCGTTCCAAGTCTCACTAAAGTTCATAATATTATCACTAGCGTCTAGGGAAGCCACATTCCATCTAGGTGTCTCATTGGCTCTAGCAACTAATCGTATCATAGTTAAAACTGGAGGTACGCAAGATTTTACATCCCATCTTGAATAGGTTGGATTGCCTGATGTATCTAATATGATACTACCGTCTGGAGCTACTAAAGGTTCTATAAAAGAATGATCTCCAGACTTTAATCTAATATTTAAAAAGAAAGTATTTCGTCTATTTCCAGGATCTATTCCTGTATTTATTTTTTCTATAGAAATTTCAGACTCTGTTAGTTCTCTACTTATGCTATTTAAACCTGAAGTATCTAAATCAAGAGGTAAAGTTCCAGAAAAAGAATCATTAATTATATCATTATCCACAGGAGATTCTCTTATAGGTCTAAATCCAAAAAAAGAGCCATCAGAAGATATTTGACTGTCATTCACGGATTCAGTAAATACTTGAGCATCTTGGGTATACATCAATCTAGATATTAAACTTTGCCCCGGAACCAGATGCCAAAGATTAGTAGTATCAATAAAATTATCAGAAGTATCTAATAGGACATCTTGACTAGATGATAGGATAGGTAAAGAAAAATCATTATTTTCATTAGTAACTCCATAAGACATAGTTGTAGAGGGGTGTCTTATGGTTAACCCTTCTGAGTATTGCAGTGGCCCAAATGAAAAGCCAGTTAATATATTTCCTCCTTTTATATTTAAATAGCCTCTGGGGACACTTATCAATTTTCTTTGATTCCCTCCCGTTTTTCTTAGATCCATTCTTTCTATTACCCAAGGGGAAGATTTAAAATTGGGGCCTATAAATTCTATTAATATTTTTCCTAAATAATTTTTAACTTCCATCCTAAACCAATCAGCACTTATTAATTCTTTCCCTCCGATTGATGAAATATCATTATCTAATTCTTTCTTAGTATTAAATCCTTTAAATTCAGAAACTCTCCATGATATACTATTTTTAGTCCTTACAAAAATAGGATTAGATTTCTGACAAATAATTATATAATATATAGCATCGGGGTCGGAACTTGGACTTCCCATTCTTATCATATAATAAGATTGATTTGTAAAGTCAAAAGCATTTCTGCCTCCTTCCGTTACTATTAAATTCGTTATCTCCCCTGTATAAGGATCTATTTCTGGCTCGTATTCAACTAGTGCTTGATTAGGCATAACTTCTAAACCACTTTCCGTATCTATTAGCATAGGTAAATCTGCATTAGCATCGAGAGGAGTATATAGAGTGCTGGGTTTTTGTTCTTTTTCTAAAGATGGAATATTAGAAACATCTGATTGTCTTCTAAATTCTACATAAAAATCTTGCCCCCTAAAAAGAGGAGTTTTTTTATCTAATCCCCAATGAATACCAAAACCACTACAGGTATCGCTAGCTATTTGATTAGGATATTGAATTTCAATTACTTCAGATTTTGGTTCTGCTGTGGAAACAAAATTATCATTTTTCTCATCAGCATCGCTAGCCCATGATTCTGTATTTAAAAAGCTATACTGCCATATAGCATTAGATAAACATTGTACGTTTTCTAATCCAAAAATATTAAGGTATTCAGAAGGGGTTAAGTAGGAAGCTCCAAAAAGACTAGACCCAATAATAAATGTCTGATGCTCTTTATATATCTGACTATTAATTACTTCATTTAAACTAGTTAGATCATCCCAAACGTTATCTTCAAATGCCTTGCTTCCCGATTTCGGTTTTGCGGTAATATACGTATGTCTATAATTAACTCTAGATTTTAACGTTATTCCTTCTTCTCCTGAAAATGTTTTTACACTATTTCTTACACTTTCAGGATATAATTCCAATATTTTTTCTCCAAAAGTTTTTCTATTAAAAAATAGAGTATCATTTACCAAATTTGTTTTCATAAATGGACTGATTCCATTTATCAAACATTTTAAAGTAACTTTTCCAGAATTAAAAGCAGGACAAACTCCGTTTCCGCTAGATAAACAATCATGTTTATCGTAAGGGATATCATTGATATTACCATCTTGTATAATATTTATTTCTGACATATTAGTCCTCTATTATATATTCTCTGTCGTGTTAATTAACTTAAAATCTAAAGTAGGTATTGTTCTTGCATTTAACGTTAATCCTTCTATTAAATCGTCAGAATCAGCATAAAATAACCTAGTATATCCTTTGTCATTAACAAAGCCAAAAGGTTGTATTTCTGCGTTAATATCAGAACTACCGTCAAAGGTGTTTAATTCGTCAATAGGATAAGGAATTATAACCGCTAATCTATTATTTTTTAAAGACTCTTCTAATGTTAATCCATTATTTAAATCTTCTTGAATTTCCTCTTGTCTTTGTTTTATATCAAAAGAAAGTTTTCCAACTAAAAAAATAGGCAATTCTTGTTTATTAGAAGCTTTTAAAAATTCTCCTGTATCTTCGTTATAAATTCCATTAATATCTAAAAAATCTAATAAATCTCCATTTAATAAATTACCTTCAGAATCTATTCTTGCGTTTATTAAATTATTAGCAAAATGTCTAACAAACATCATCTCATCATGGAAATAAAAAATAGAGACGATATCAGTAAAGTTATTATATACAGTTTGAATATTTCTTATTTCTAAATTATCTATATCCTGATCTGCTAGTAGAGCATCTTGAGTCTCAAAAAATATATTTCTGTGAAACCTTGCATCTCTAGCTACATAATTAAAATTAAAATAAGTACTTCCTATTTTTATATATAATTTATTATTCCTAACTATAAATAATTTCAAAGCCCCTTGATTATCTTTATAAATAGCAAATCTAGAATCTTCGAAATTTTCATTCATATCATCTTTATTTCCAGAAAAAACAAATCTAATAGTAGTTTGGTCTTCTTCATTTCTATTTAGTCTAGTCTCGGATATCTTAATTTCTGTCTGGAAAAATACGTCTTCAGAATCCCCATCGATAAAATAACTTCTTTCTTGTCTTATTCTCTTTCCCGCGTCAGAATAATCCTCTAAGCCGAAACCGTCTGAGAAATCAATAGGATACCCCTCAGGAGGAGATGTATAGGTAACAAAAGAATCTTCACATCTCAAATCCTCTGTATCTACTTCTCTATACATTAAATAGGCATTATTTAGAACATAATATAAATGAATTGTATTGCCAGTAGTGAAATTTAAACAATATGGTAAAGATGCTACTTCACCCTCTGCTAACCTTATTATTCCCTGATAATTAAACCAACTCCTCCCTTCATCATAACTAACAGCAATAGAAATATTATTTCCTTCTGTATAAAAAATACATAATCTATTAGAAACCGTAACAGATAATGATATTTGTTTTCCCTTTACTAAAAATGGATCTATTTTAGATCTTTCGGTGACGGTAGCTTTCATTGAAGATATTGTTATGTTCTTTAATATTTCTCCATTTAATTCAATAGGGTTTCCTCTGTAAAATCTAGTATCTAAAGTTTTTATTTTTTTAAGATTTTCACTAGATAAAAGAAGGTTATTAGATCCTTTATCTATAGCTGAAGAAAATGGTAAAAATAAATCATTAATAACAGTATTTGTATCTTTAAAAAATAAAGATATATTTAGATCTTCTTCTTTTAATCCTTTAATATCTTCTTCTTTTCCATCCCTAACATAATATTCTATTTCTATATCCCTTACCCAATAATGAGAAGGAATAGTAATACCATTATAAGGTAAATCTATTATATCTAAAGGAGAAGTATCTAAAAGATCTATTATCTCAAAAAAATCTCCAAAAGACAATGGAATAGCAGGGTCGCAAATATGAACTCTTTCTAAACTAATTGGAGTGCCTTCACTATAACTTGGATCTGTCCCTATTAAACGATTGTACCCTATAATTTTATAAAAATCATGATCAAAAGGTATTTTTGCATGAGTTTGAGTTTTATCATATTTTAATTTTATTCTATCCTTTTCGTAGAAAGCTCTAGGAAATATATGATAAGCTATGGAATCTGTTAATTTAATATCTTGAAAAGCTAAATATGCCTGTCTTTTTCTTGGAGTAAAATCTAAAGATATTGAGCCCTCTAAAAGAGGAAGTGTCCTTGCGTAAACAGCACTAAAATCACTTATAGAATCCCCTCCAAATCTTTCCATAAATATTCTTGTTTTTGTATTAAACTTATCTAAAAAGAAAGGCGTTTGAACTTTCCAAAAAGAACTCACTTCAAATCCTTCTGGAACAAAAAGTCCTAATGTCTGATTATTAGGAGAGAAGTAAGCCCCTGTATCTCTCAAAGAAGAGCAAGAAGCTCCATCAAAACCTCCCAAGACCTTAAAACTAGTATCTGTAGCTAAAATAGAACTCATAGGAGTAGGTTTAAACTCGGCTCCTGTTAAATCGAATTCAGAAGGAACGGATATACTATTATTATTTAAATCTAAATTTTGAATACCTATGATGCCTTCTGAATTATTTAATGCTAAAGCAAAAGGTCTATAATAAGGGATTTTTTCTCTATCAAATAAAAATGTATTATTTATCTCACTAATATCATATAAAACCCCTGATATATCGGATAATTCTATATTTTCATCTATTTTTACTTGTAAATCAGTTGATGTATAAGTAAATTTGGGACTACCATCTAAGTTAACTGGATCATCCGGATCTGGTGCCCCTGTAGCTTCTGTAAACGATAGGCTTTTTAAATATTCTTCAAACCATTCTAAAGATGTTGAATCAAAGCTAGAAATAGGAAATATAATTTCGACAAGAGGACTCTCTAAGCTAGCATCGGCCCCTATTCCAAGTAATCT